>Ga0214919_10001003_pt1 | contig 47617 bp, 46 predicted proteins | sample LL1503_MetaG_FD_177994 | JGI IMG/M metagenome (GOLD analysis project Ga0214919, IMG submission 177994) | Freshwater microbial communities from Lake Lanier, Atlanta, Georgia, United States - LL-1503 | ecosystem: Environmental > Aquatic > Freshwater > Lake | place: USA: Georgia | collected...
TCCTTGGGTTCAGATGCGACAGCCGCCCTCGGACCATCCGGGGTACTTTTCGCTTAGCGAGAGATTATGGCATGAAATCAATGACTTGCAAGCCACATCAGGGTGGAGATAAGCGACTTTTTAGCCGCCTCGACGCATCATGTCGAAGAATTCGACGTTGCTCTTCGTGGCTTTCATGCTCTTGAGAACCATTTCCATGGCCTCAATTTCGTCCATGTTGTACATGAACTGGCGCAAGATGCGCGTTTTTTGCAGCACTTCAGGCTGGAGCAACAATTCTTCGCGGCGTGTACCGCTGCGGTTCAAGTTGATGGCCGGGAACACGCGTTTTTCGTACAAGCGGCGTTCCAGATGGATCTCGCAATTACCAGTCCCTTTGAATTCCTCAAAGATCACCTCGTCCATGCGGCTGCCGGTATCGACCAGCGCTGTGGCAATGATGGTCAGGCTGCCGCCTTCTTCGACATTGCGAGCAGCACCAAAGAAACGCTTAGGACGTTGCAAGGCATTGGCATCGACACCACCGGTCAAGACTTTGCCAGAGCTGGGCACCACGTTGTTGTAGGCGCGCGCCAATCGGGTCAGGGAGTCGAGCAAGATGACCACATCTTTTTTCAATTCAACCAAACGTTTGGCACGTTCGATGACCATTTCGGCCACGTGCACGTGACGTGCAGCAGGTTCGTCAAAGGTGGATGCAATCACTTCGCCGCGCACAGTGCGCTGCATTTCTGTAACCTCTTCAGGGCGCTCGTCGACCAGCAAAACCATGAGGTGAACATCGGGGTTGTTGGCGGTGATGGCGTGCGCAATGTGCTGCATCATGACGGTTTTGCCAGATTTGGGCTGCGCCACAATGAGGGCGCGTTGACCTTTGCCAATTGGGGCAATGATGTCGATCACGCGGCTGGTGATGTTCTCGTCGGCCTTGATGTCGCGCTCTAGGTGCATCTGAATGTTGGGGAACAAAGGCGTCAAGTTCTCAAACATGACCTTGTGCTTGTTGTTCTCAGGCAAGTCGCCATTGACCTTGTCAAGCTTGGTGAGGGCAAAGTAGCGCTCGCCGTCTTTGGGAATTCGAACTTCCCCTTCAATCATGTCGCCGGTGTGCAAATTGAATCTGCGCACTTGGCTGGGGCTGATGTAGATGTCGTCAGTGCTGGCGGTGTAACTGGTGTCGGGGCTGCGCAAGAAACCAAAACCATCGGGCAAGATTTCTAAAACACCATCGGCAAATACTTGCTCGCCAGCGCGAGCACGTTTTTTAATGATGGCAAACATCAACTCTTGTTTGCGCATGCGGCCTGTGTTTTCAATTTCAAGCTCGTCGGCTTGCTTGAGGACTTCAGACACGTGCAGTGCCTTGAGTTCGTTTAAGTGCATGGATTTACCTGCGTAAAGCAACCCTTGTGGGTTGATGTCAAAAAAATCAGGGGGAGGAAGGAGACCGAAATTTCAAACGTCTAGAAACCAAAGCTGGGAAGATGCGTCAAAGGGAGCAAGAAGACGCGATAGGCTTTTGTTAATTTCTATCTTGAAACTATGCCGAAACCCATTAGGGTCTCAACGTTGCGGATTATGACAGGATTTTTTGACGTATCGCAACTGGGCTTGCCAACCCCCCAAATGGCTTCAAACTGGGGGGCAGGCCTCAAAGCGCCTTAGATTGGCGCTTTGGATTCAAGCCAACTGCTGGTCAATGAATGCGGTTAACTGAGATTTGCTCATGGCACCCACTTTGGTGGCGGCCAATTGGCCATCTTTGAAAACCATCAAGGTTGGAATGCCCCGAATGCCAAATTTAGCGGGGATGTCGCGGTTTTCATCGACATTCATTTTGGTAATTTGCAGTTTGCCTTCGTAGCCCGTTGCAACTTCGTCCAAAATGGGGGCAATCATCTTGCAAGGACCGCACCATTCAGCCCAAAAATCAACGATGACAGGCTTGTCGGCTTTGAGCACGTCGGTCTCAAAAGTGGCGTCGGTTGTGTGTTTGATCAAATCGCTGGCCATGGCCTGTTCCTTGTTGAGATTGAAATTACAGCTAAATCGTCTTTTTAAACTTCCTGTATTTTGACAGAAACGAGCCAAGTTACTCATACATTGCTTGATCCCAATCATTTTCACTGCATGGACGTCCCTTCATCTCACGCTTCAAAGCCCTTGGACTTGTCCGTAGCCATCATTGGAGGCGGGCCTGCAGGCCTGATGGCGGCTCAGGTTTTGTCGAGTTTGGGCCATTCTGTGCATCTGTTTGATGCCATGCCTTCAGTGGGTCGAAAGTTTTTGTTGGCAGGGCGGGGGGGGCTGAACCTCACGCACTCAGAGGCGTTCAATCAATTTGTAAATCGCTATGACGCCCATGCGGCACAACTGAAACCTCTGCTAAGTGAGTGGGGCTCAGATCAATTGAGGGATTGGGCTCAGGATTTGGGAGTTGAAACATTCATTGGAAGCTCAGGACGTATTTTCCCCAAAGAAATGAAAGCAGCCCCCTTGCTGCGAGCATGGTTACATCGTTTGCGCCATCCTCTAATAGGCAAGCCCGTTGAATTTCACATGCGCCATCGATTAACAAGTTTGCAAGCAATACCCGCTGACAAAGTCAAAGTCAAAGGCAAATGCACTGAGTTAAGTTTCGAAGTGCGGCATCTCTCGTCGCCTGAGCTTGAGTTGCGCAAAGTCAATGCTCAAGCTGTGGTCTTGGCGCTTGGCGGGGGAAGTTGGGCCCGGCTAGGCTCTGACGGTGCGTGGGCGCCTTGGTTAACTGAAGTGGGCGTGCCCGTGAACGCCCTGCTGCCTTCCAATTGCGGTTTTCATGTGGCCGGCAGAGATGGACAGGGTTGGACGCCGTTTTTCTTGGCGCGTTTTGCGGGTCAGCCTCTCAAGTCAGTCGCCATGGAGTGGGTCCATGCCCAAGGGCATGTCATCAGGCGCCAGGGAGAATTTGTGGCTAGCACCTACGGGGTGGAAGGCAGTTTGATTTATGCCGCGTCATCAGATTTACGCAAGGCCATTCAAGCGCAAGGGCTGGCTGAATTCAAATTGGATTTATTGCCCGATTGGACCTTGGAAAAAGTCATCCAAGAGGTTTCACATCCTCGGGGCTCGCGCAGTTTGTCTTCACACCTCAAGGGACGACTTGGCATAGAGGGCGTCAAGATGGCCCTGTTGAACGAATTGTTGTTGCCTCAGATTTTGCAAGATCCAGCGCAACTGGCCTTGGCCATCAAAGGCTTGGTCGTGGTGCTCACAAAGCCCAGGCCCATCGATGAAGCCATCAGCAGCGCAGGCGGCGTAACGTGGGAGGGCCTTGATGCAGGGCTGCAAACTAAGGCATTGCCGGGGGTATTTTGTGCGGGGGAAATGCTGGATTGGGAAGCGCCCACAGGTGGCTACTTGCTGACGGCCTGCATGGCCACAGGGGTGAAAGCTGCTAAGAGCTTGCACGCAAACATGAAAGGTGACGAGCCTTGACCCCGGCACTGACTCTGCAGTTAGAGCTGCTTGGTTCCCCACCTGACTCGGTTGGCCGCTTCACCATGCGGGAAGGCCCGTCGAGGGCTATTGTAAGACACCGATAGAATCTGCACATGTCTTATCTCGTTCTGGCACGCAAATACCGTCCTCGAAACTTCACTGAAATGGTGGGGCAGGAGCACGTTGTGCAAGCCCTGACCAATGCCCTTGTGCAACAAAGGTTGCACCATGCCTATTTGTTCACCGGCACCAGGGGCGTTGGCAAGACAACGGTGTCTCGCATTTTGGCCAAATCACTCAATTGCCAGGGCACTGACGGACTGGGCGGTATTACTGCTGAGCCTTGTGGTGTTTGTCAGGCCTGCAAGGACATTGATTCAGGTCGATTTGTCGATTACACGGAGCTTGATGCTGCCTCCAATCGGGGTGTGGACGAAGTTCAAAGCTTGCTTGAACAGGCGGTTTACAAACCGGTTCAGGGGCGCTTCAAGGTGTTCATGATTGACGAGGTTCACATGTTGACCAACACGGCCTTCAACGCCATGTTGAAAACGCTTGAAGAGCCGCCTGAGTATTTGAAGTTTGTATTGGCCACCACCGATCCCCAAAAAGTTCCTGTCACTGTTTTGTCTCGGTGCTTGCAATTTAACTTGCGACCCATGGCGCCAGAAACAGTGTTTGAGCACCTCACAAAGGTTTTGGCACAAGAGAACTTGCCCGCTGAGCCCATGGCACTGCAGTTGTTGGCCCGAGCCGCCAGAGGGTCCATGCGCGATGCACTGAGCCTGGCCGATCAAGCCATTGCATTTGGCAGCGGTCAATTGCAAGAAGCCACGGTTCGTTTGATGTTGGGCAGCGTCGATCGCAGCCATGTCATGGGCCTTATTGACGCCCTTACACGAAGCGATGGTGCCGCTGTGGTTGCAATTTCTGAAGGCCTGCGACTGAATGGTTTGTCTGCTGCTTCTGCCTTGGAAGACATGTCCATGGTGTTGCAGCGCATGGCCGTGTTGAAAGCAGTCCCCAGCGCTGCCGCTGAATCAGACGACCCGGATCACCAAGAAATGTTGCGTTTGTCAGAGGCCATGCCCGCCGATGAAACGCAGTTGCTGTATAGCTTGTGTTTGCACGGCCGCACAGAATTGGGCTTGGCGCCCGATGAGTATGCGGCGCTGACCATGGTTTTGCTGCGGCTACTGGCTTTCAAGCCAAAAGCTCATCAAGCTCAAGAAGTTCGACAGGTACATGCGCCTGTGGCTCAAAAAAAAACTTTAGCGACAGCGCCACCTAGTGCAGCGGCCGCGCAGCCGGCTACTTCTTCGACCGCGCCCCTTGCCGTTGACAAGCCTGCAGCAGAGTTGCCTGTGTCAGAAGCCCGCATGGCACCTATTCAAGTTAAAAATTTGCCTGTCCGCCAAGCCAGTGAACCGACTGAAAGAACAGCACCGAAAGTGTTGGTCGTCACAGAGGAGGGCCATTTTTGGACTCAAACAGTTCGTCAATTGGTAGCTTCTGAAGCTGTAACAGCCTTGGTGCGTGAGTTGGCCTTGCAATCGCAATTGATTGCACGCGATACCGATCAATGGCATTTGAGAATTGACAGCGAATCCTTGAACCAAGGCGCAGCGCGCGAGCGTTTGCAAGCCGCATTGAACGCCGCAGGGTTTGCCGTCAAGTTGGTGGTTGAAATTGGCAAAGTGACCGATTCTCCTGCGCAGCGAAATGCCGCTGATTTGGCGGAAAAGCAAAAAGCGGCTGAAGATTTGATTCATTCAGATCCCATGGTGCAAGCCATGGTTGAAAATTTTGGGGCCAAAATCGTGCCCGGCACAATCAAGCTGATTTCTTAAATTTAACGAAAGAAAAAACATGTTCAACAAAGGTCAACTCGCTGGCTTGATGAAGCAAGCCCAAGCCATGCAAGACAATTTGAAAAAAGCCCAAGACGAATTGGCTTTTGTCGAAGTGGAAGGTTCGTCTGGCAGTGGCATGGTCAAAGTTGTGATGACTTGTAAACATGCGGTCAAGCGCGTCACGATCGATCCCTCTTTGCTGACAGACGACAAGGACCTGTTGGAAGACTTGGTGGCCGCAGCCTTTAACGATGCCGTCCGGCAGGCAGAGGAAGTGTCTCAACAGAAAATGGGCAAGTTGACGGCCGGTTTACCTCCCGGCATGAAGTTGCCTTTCTAATTTTTTCAGAAGCCATGCAAAAACCCAATGCCCATGCACTAGATGCGCTTATTCAAGCGCTGCGGGTTTTGCCTGGAGTCGGTGCCAAGTCTGCCTCTCGCATGGCATTTCATTTGATGCAGCACGAGCGCGGTGCTGCGCTGCATTTGGCAAAAGCCTTAGAGCACGCTTGTGACAACGTCAAACATTGCGCCACCTGTCACACACTCACTGAAACAGATGTTTGCAGCATGTGTGCCGACCCTGAGCGCGATCGAACTCAGCTGTGTGTGGTGGAAACGCCTGCAGACCAAGCGGCTATTGAGAGAACTTCTACTTTCAAGGGCCTGTACTTTGTTCTCATGGGCAAGCTCAGCCCCCTAGACGGCATTGGACCGAACGACCTCGGATTTGCCAAACTGTCAGAGCGTTGCAATGACGGGCTGGTGCAAGAAGTTATTCTGGCCACCAATTTCACGGGCGAGGGCGAGGCCACAGCGCACGTGATTGCTGAAATGTTGAAGAAGAGAGGCTTGCGCGTCACGCGTCTGGCCAGAGGCGTACCTGCTGGAAGTGAACTTGAATATGTCGATTTGGGCACCATTGCCCACGCATTGGTCGATCGTCGATAAGGGCGTTTTTTCTGCGCACACTGAATTATCAGTGTTCCTCATTACGTAATTACCCGCTTGGGATGTTTCCCGATGCGCTGATATCGACGCCTTTGTATGCTGAACCCATGATCGATGGGATCTCTTCAAGGGGTATTGGCGTGTTACAAAAGCTTCGGCGGCGTGAGTTTTCAGCAGTGGCCATGGCCAGTGTTGTGCTGGCGCCTGGATTTGCTTTGGCTACTGTTTCTCTTCAAAAAGTCAGCATCGCATTGGCCGCCAAAACCAGTCTGTTCCATTTGCCTTTGGTTTTGGCTGAGCAATTGGGCGCGTTCAAAAACGAGGGTCTGCAAATTGATTGGCTTGAATGTGAATCGGGTCTTCAAGCGGTTCAACTGGCTTTAAACGGGCAAGCAGATGTGGTGTCAGGCGCTTTCGAGCACACCCTCGATTTGCAAGCGCGTGGCTTAAATTACCGTGCCTTTGTATTGCAGGGCAGAGCGCCCCAAATCAGTGTGGGCTTGGCCACCCGAAAAGCACTTGCAATGAAATCATTGGACGATCTCAAATCTTTCAAGATGGGTATTTCATCTTTAGGCTCTGGCACTCATTGGTTAGCACAACAGTGGCTAATGAAAGCCAAGCTCGCGCCCGAGAATGTTCAGTTCATTGAACTTGGCTCTGCCACAGGGCAGTTGTTGGAAGCCGTCAAAACGGGCTCGGTTGACGCTTTGTGTCACATCGACCCTGTCATGCACTACCTGGAACAAAAAAATGAATTGCGTCTCTTGGCTGAGACGCGATCGCTGATCAGTACGCAGCGCATGTTTGGCGGCCCCATGCTCTCGGCCTGTTTGTTTGGCAGGGGTGAGTTTTTGCAAAAACGTGCTGATGTTGCCCTGACCTTGACCCGAGGCGTGGTTAGAGCATTGCAGTGGCTCAAAACCGCAGGGCCTTCCGATATTCTCAAAATGGTGCCCTCTCACAATTGGATGGGCGACCGTGCAATGTACTTGGGTGCTTTAGAAAATGTGCGCAACAGCTACAGCTTGGATGGCATGTTTTCGACTGAGTCCTTGCAAACGGCTTGGCGTGCCAGAGCCAGTCGCGTCAGCACCGACCGAGCCAATTGGACCACCTTGGCTAAAACCTATACCAATGAATTTGCGCTCATTGCACAACGTAAAGTCAATTCCTGACGGAAGAACTGGGGGAGTTTGGCTTGCCAGTTTTTGGGGCGGGCGGCTTTGATTGGACTTTGGCTTGCTTTTCCTTGGATGCACCCGTTGAAGCTTTCGCACCTTGGTTGGTGCTCGACTTCTTGCCTGTATTTTTACTTCCGCGGGAACTGGCCGTAGTGGGCACCAAGATGGCAATAGATTGCCCCGGTTTGAGTGCCACAGGCATCTTCAATTTATTCCAAGCGGCAATGTTCATGGGTGTGACGTCATGACGGCTTGCCAAAGTGGCTAAGGTGTCGCCTTTTTGAACTTTCACTATCATGCGGCGCAAAACAATTTCGGGCGCAAAAGAAATTTTGGCGTTGTCGGCTAGATGTTCAGTGACGTCAGCGTCGAGAGCGCCTTGTCTTGCAACCAACAAGGTGGAGCCTTGTTTGATTTGCATTCCGCTTGGAATTTGATTCACAGAGCGAAGTTCGGCTTCGGTCATTTTGACCAGTTTGCTGACCTCCGAAACCTTCATGGTCTTGGGCACAGACCAAGCGGTCCAAGAGGCCAATTGTTTTTGTGCATGCTCTTCGAGTCGGCGCTGGAACCGGTCAGCATTGTCCCAAGGCAGCAAAATTTCAGGTGTGCCTGCAGCCAAAATAACAGGTCGGCTCATGGAAGGATTTAAAGCTTTGAAATCTTCCATGCTGACACCTGAAAAATTGGCCGCCAATTTGACATCGATGTCACGTGTGATGCTGACAGATTTGAAATACGGGTGGTTCTGGATGAGTGGCAACCGCACGTTGAAATTTTGGGGTTGCGCAATGATGTTTTTAACGGCCTGCAACTTGGGCACGTAGTAGCGTGTTTCATTGGGCATTCTCAATTCGGAATAGCTCAGTCCTAAACCGGCTGCTTTGTTTTTGGCCAATGCGCGACCCACACTGCCTTCCCCCCAGTTATAGGCTGCCAAAGCCAAGTGCCAATCGCCAAACATGCCATGAAGTTTTTGTAAATAGTCAAGGGCAGCGCGGGTCGACTCAATCACGTCGCGTCGTTCATCCCTGAAAACGTTTTGTTTCAAATCGAAGTATTTGCCGGTGGCGGGCATAAATTGCCACATGCCAGCGGCTTTGGCCGAAGAGACCGCTTCAGGGTTAAAGGCCGACTCGATGAAGGGCAATAAGGCCAACTCTGTGGGCATGTTTCTGCGTTCAAGTTCTTCAACAATGTGAAACAAATACCTTCTTGAGCGCTCTGTCATTCTCACCATGTAGTCAGGACGCGCTGCGTACCAAACTTCGCGGTCTTTCACCAGATCATTTTCAAGATCGGGCATGGCAAAGCCTTGGCGAATGCGCACCCAAATGTCCGCAGGGGGTTCAGTGACATCGTCGATTTTGGCTTTGACGATAGGCGCTTTAAGAGGCGCGAGCACTTGAGGAGACGTCGTAGCAGTGGGTGGTATCGCTGTGACTGTTGCAGTCGTAGGCGTAGACGTTGAAGTAGAAGCATTTTCAGCTGTTGTGCTGATGTCCACAGGATTTGTTTCAGCTTGTTTCTGAACATTGGCGCAGCCTGTCAAAAACAGAGCAAGACACAGTCCTAGCTTGAGCTTCAGGCTGATGCCCGTTGGAGTGTGGTTCATTTGTAGTCGTTTTTCCAGAGTCGCAGATGCGCAAAAATATCTGCTTCATTGTCTTTAACTTGCGGTGCAAATTTTTTGACCGCGCCAATCACTGCTGGCGAACGGGTTCTCAAGAAAGGGTTGATTTGCAACTCGTTCGCCAGATTGGCGGGCAAGGTGGGTAAGTTCTGAGCCCTGAGGTCTTTGCAATGTTTGACATAGGTTTGCAGATTTATATTCTGTGGTTCTACGGCGCTGGCAAATTTCAAATTGCTCAGTGTGTACTCGTGCGCGCAACAAACGCGCGAAGCACCTGGCAGTGCGGCCAACCGACCTAACGAGTGGAGCATTTGCTCTGCAGTGCCCTCAAACAAGCGACCACAGCCACCAGAGAAAAGCGTGTCACCACAAAAAAGCAGAGGTTCTTGGCCTTCGGGCTCTGCGAAATAAGCGATGTGTCCCGAGGTATGGCCCGGCACATCCAATGTTTGAAAATTCAAGCCAAGCCAGCTGAATTGGTTTCCCTGCACCAAGGCTTGGAAGTCGAAGGGCAATTTTTCGTGAGCCGGCCCATAAACCTTGGCGCCCCAATGGTGCTGAAGTTTTGCCACGCCCCCCGTATGATCACCATGGTGATGCGTGACTAAAATGCAATCCAGCTTGTGGTTGTTGGCAGCCAACCAGTTGTCAACCGGCGTTGAATCACCTGGGTCAACAACCAATGCAAGGCCTTGGTGTTGCAACAGCCAAATGTAATTATCGGAGAATGCGGGTAGCGGTATTAGGTTCATGACTCTGTCCATTATAGAAACCACTTCAATGGCGCAAGATTGGCGTCAATGGTTGGCCACGCCAGCAGGGTCTTATTTGTTGAGCTGGGAGCAATTTCAGGTGGATGCGTTGGTGGCAGATATCTTTGGCTACCACGCACTTCAATTGGGCATGCCCGAGCTAGAGGGCTTGCGAGCCAATCGCATGCCCCACCAATGGCTGGCCCTGTCAGACACCCATGCATTGCCAGAGGGGCAAGATTTTCAGTTTGCCGCCCACAGCATTGCGCTGCCATTCAAAGCCGACAGTTTGGATTTGTTGGTCATGCCGCACAGCTTGGAGCTAAGTTTGGATGCGCATGCCAGTTTGCGGGAGGCAGAGCGGGTCTTGGTGCCTGAGGGCCATTTGCTGATCACCGGCCTTAACCCGACCAGCCTCTGGGGTTGGCGCCACAAGCGCGCTCAATGGTACAGGCGCTGGGGTTTTCACGGTCTTAGCTCACCTGCTTGCGATGAGTTGATCGGCTATTGGCGACTCAGAGACTGGCTTCGACTGCTGGGCTTTGAGGTCAAAGTAAGTCAATTTGGATGTTGGCGGCCTGCGCTGGACATGCCGAAATGGTTCGACCGTTGGGCTTTTATGGACAAATTGGGTGCCAACTGGTGGCCTATTTTGGGCGGGGCCTACGTCATTGTGGCTGTGAAAAAGGTTCCAGGCGGGCGTATTTTGGGTGCGACTTGGAAGCAACGCAGGCCTCAAACCAAAGCTGCCGTTACATTGGCTCGGCGACAAAACCAAACTCAAGGCGACGCCGGCACCCAAAGAAAGAGTGAATGTGAATCACGTTGAAATTCATACAGATGGCGCTTGCAAGGGCAATCCTGGGCCAGGGGGCTGGGGTGCACTGATGCGGTCCGCCGAGCATGTGCGGGAAATATTTGGGGGTGAGCTAGACACCACCAACAACCGAATGGAGTTGACGGCGGTGATCGAGGCTTTGATCGCACTTAAGCGTCCCTGCAAGGTCACCCTGTTTTTGGACAGTGAGTATGTTCGAAAGGGCATTACCGAGTGGATTCATGGCTGGAAAGCAAGGGGGTGGCGAACCGCCGCCAAGCAACCCGTTAAAAATGCCGATTTATGGCAAAAATTAGACCTTTTGGTTGCAAATTCGGGGCACCAAATTGATTGGCGATGGGTCAAGGGGCACGCCGGCGACCCTGGCAATGAAAGGGCGGATGCCTTGGCCAACTTAGGTGTCGACAAAGCCCTGGGCAGGAGCTAGTCAGAGAAACCCAACAACTGTTACATTTCAAAGCTGTTTTAGGTACTCTTCGGAATCATTGATGTCTTTCAAAAAACCTTATCTCCCGCTTGCGCTCATTGGTCTGGCCCTTGCAGTCGGTGCCGCGTGGTGGTTTCAAAATAAACCTGCAGCCCCAAAGCCAGAGCTTGCTGCGTCTGGCGGCGCCCCTAACAGCGCTGCTCAGCCTGCCCCCGCTTCGGCCGGTGCACCTGCTCCTGGCGGAACTGCCGGTTCAGCGCCAGGTTCTGGAGCGCCACAAAGGCCACCTGCAGTCGAGGTTGCCAAGGTTGAAAAAGCCATGTTGGTGGACGAGACCCAGTCGGTTGGCAGTTTGCGTTCATTCCAAGGCGTGATATTGCGACCCGAGGTGGGCGGCAGAGTCAGTCAGGTGCTTTTCAAGGACGGCCAAAAAGTTAAAAAGGGACAGATTTTGGTCCAGTTTGACGATCAATTGCCTTCTGCTCAACTGGCTCAGTCCAAAGCTGAGTTGTCAATTGCACAAGCTAATCACACGCGCAATAAAGAACTTGTTGCGCAAAACTTCATCAGCAAACGTTCTTTGGATGAATCCGATGCAGCGCTTCAAGTTGCACAAGCCAAATTGGAATTGGCCCAAGCCACCTTGCAGCGCTTGAAAGTGCTTGCTCCATTCGATGGCACCGCTGGCTTTCGTCAAATTAATGTGGGTGATTATTTGAAAGATGGCGCCGACATGGTCAACGTCGAGGACATTGAAGCTGTTTTGCTTGATTTCCGTTTGCCAGAGCGTTTTCAAGCCAAAGTTAAAACTGGGCAAAAAGCGCAAGTCACCATGGACGCTTTGCCCGGCCGTAAATTCACGGCTGTCATTCAAGCCATTGATCCTTTGATTGATGCCAATGGCCGCTCTGTGGGTGTGCGGGGTTGTATCGACAACCGACAAATGCAATTGCGCCCGGGTATGTTTGCACGAGTCAATGCAGTGTTTGGTGAGCGTGATGATGCCTTGGTCATACCCGAAGAAGCCATCGTGCCGCAAGGCGGGCGTTCAACTGTGGTACGTGTCGTTCCTGGACCCAATAAAGATGAACTGATTACTGAAAGAGTCACCGTTAAGATTGGCATTCGCCAACCCGGTCGTGTGGAAGTTTTAGAAGGCTTGTCGATGGGCGATTCTGTGGTGGTTGCAGGGCAGCAGCGCTTGCAAAAAGAAGGCACTGTTGTGCGCATTGTGGACACTTCAAAAGCACAAGGCGCTGGCGCCAACTCGGCTGCAGGTGCAAGGCCTGAGGCTGCTGGCAATGCACAAAAACCCGCAGAAAAATCCGGCCTCAAGGGCGGCAACGCAGGACCAGCGAAGGACGGCAAAGGCCCTGCTGTCGCTGGCGAGAACCCATGCACACGAGGTCTGAATGCAACTCGCTGAAACATCCATTCGCAGGCCGGTCTTTGCGACCGTTTTATCGCTGCTCATCCTCCTGATTGGCGCGGTCAGCTTCAACCGCCTTTCTTTGCGCGAGTATCCCAAGATTGACGAGCCCACTGTCACGGTCAGCGTGAAATACCCCGGCGCATCGGCCGAGGTAATTGAGTCGCAAGTCACCAAGCCTTTGGAAGATTCCATCGCCGGCATTGATGCTGTCGACGTCATCACTTCGATCAGCCGTGCTGATCAGTCTCAAATCACAGTTCGTTTTCGCTTAGAAAAAGACGCCGACACAGCCGCAGCAGAAGTTCGCGACAGAACCTCTCGAATTCGCGGCCGTTTGCCCCAAGCTATTGAAGAACCCGTCATTGCCAAAGTCGAGGCAGATGCTTTTCCTGTCATTTGGTTGGCCTTCTCCAGTGAAGTTTTGTCGCCGCTTCAAATCAATGATTTGATCAATCGAGTCGTGAAGCCGCGGCTTCAAACCGTGACGGGTGTGGCCGATGTTCGTATTTACGGTGAGCGCAAATACGCCATGCGCGTTTGGTTGGATGCTGAACGCATGGCCGCTTACCGCCTCACATCTCAAGACGTAGAAGACGCCATTCGCCGCAGCAACTTGGAGTTGCCAGCAGGACGCATTGAGTCACAACTGCGCGAGTTCAGTGTGACTTCGCAAACTGACCTGATCAGACCCGGCCAGTTCGGTGACATCACCATTCGCAATGTGAACGGCTTTCCCATCAAGATTCGTGACGTTGCCAGAGTTGAAGAGGCTGCTGCAGATGACCGCAGTCGAGTGCGCTTGAATGGCTTGCCTTCTATCTCAGCCGGCGTGATTCGACAAGCCACAGCCAACCCTTTGGAATTGTCCAAAGGCGTTCGCGAAATGATTCCTAAGCTGCAGCAAGATCTGCCGGGTGACATTGTGATCAATGTGGCCAACGACAACTCGGTGTTCATTGACAAATCCATCAAGAGCGTTTTTAAAACCATTGTTGAAGCTGTCGTTTTGGTCGCGCTGGTGATTTTTGTTTTCCTGCGAACCGTTCGCGCTTCCATCATTCCCATCATTACCATTCCAGTCAGTTTGGTTGGCACATTCGCCATCATGGCTTTGGCTGGCTTCACCATCAACACACTGACATTGCTGGCGCTTGTTCTGGCCATCGGTTTGGTGGTGGACGATGCCATCGTGATGTTAGAGAACATTTACCGCCACATTGAGGAGGGGCTCGATCCGTTTTCTGCAGCCATCAAGGGCGCCAAAGAAATTGGCTTTGCCATCGTGGCTATGTCACTCACTTTGACGGCTGTGTTTGCACCTTTGGCTTTCACACCAGGACGAACCGGTAAGTTGTTCAGTGAGTTTGCCTTGGCCTTGGCCGGCGCTGTGCTGGTTTCTTGCTTGGTGGCGCTCACCCTGTCGCCTATGATGAGTTCTTTGCTGCTGCGACACAACCCGAACCCGAATTTCTTTGACAGGTTCATGGAAAAAATCCTAACCGGTTTGTCAAATGGTTATGCGAAGTTGCTCACTCTGGTCTTGAAAAAAGCGCGCTGGTTGGTGGTCTTGATCATGGCCTCTTGTGGCGTTGGCATTGTGTTGGTTTATCCCACCATGAAGCAAGAACTCTCTCCCTTAGAAGATCGGGGCACCATTTTGGCAACAGTCACGGCACCCGATGGCTCCACCTTGGACTACACCGATAAATACGCCAAGGCCCTTGAAAAAATTGGCAGTGCCTATCCAGAATTCGACCGAATTTTTGCCAACTTAGGCAATCCAACCGTTGCACAGGGCAGTGTGATCTACCGAGCGGTGGACTGGGATGAGCGCAAGCGAACAACGCTTGAAATTGCCCGCGAAATGCAAGGTAAATTCAACGGCATTGCTGGCGTCAACGCGTTTCCCATCACCCCCCCATCCTTGGGCCAAGGTTTCCGAGAGCGTCCCATTAATTTCGTCATTCAAACCTCTGACAGCTATCAGAATTTGAACGCAGTCACTCGGCAAATGTTGGATGAGATTGCCAAGAATCCTGGCTTCATTGCAACTGACGTCGATTTGCGCTTGAACAAGCCTGAACTTCGAATTGACGTAGACCGTATTAAAGCCACTGAGTTGGGCGTCAGCGTGGAAGTGGTGGCTAAGGCCGTTGAAACCATGTTGGGCGGCCGTGTCGTCACACGTTACAAGCGTGATGCAGAGCAATACGACGTCATTGTGCAGACCCAAATGAGTGGCCGTAATACACCGGATGACATTGATAACATTTACGTTCGTGGCCGAAATGACACGGTGATTCCCTTGAGTGCCTTGGTCAAAGTTCGCGAGAGTGTGTCACCCCGCGAATTGAATCACTTCGGTCAGCGTCGATCGGTCTCGATCACAGCCAACTTAGCGGCCGACTATGCGCTGGGCGACGCGCTGAAATTTTTAGACAAAACAGCCGCTGGCATTTTAAAGACCGGTTACACCACAGAATTGAATGGCACGTCGCGTGAATTTAGAAATTCACAAGGCGCGCTGGTCGTTGTTTTTGTGTTGGCTTTGTTCTTTATCTTTTTGGTCTTGGCTGCTCAGTTTGAAAGCTTCATTGATCCCTTGGTCATCATGCTATCGGTGCCCTTGTCCATGTTTGGGGCCCTCATGACACTGAAGTTGACAGGGGGCACGCTCAATGTTTATTCTCAAATTGGCTTGATCACATTGGTTGGCTTGATCACCAAGCACGGCATTTTGATTGTGGAGTTTACAAATCAGTTGCGATCTCAGGGCGTCGATACCTTTGATGCCGTTGTGAAGGCCTCTGGCCAACGTTTGCGGCCCATTTTGATGACCACTGGCGCCATGGTGTTGGGTGCGCTGCCATTGGCCCTTGCCACAGGTGCAGGCTCTGAGAGCCGCATCCAAATTGGCTGGGTCATTGTGGGTGGCATGAGTTTTGGAACGCTGCTAACGGTCTTTGTGGTGCCCACCATTTACTCGCTGTTTGCACGCAAAAAGATTCCTGGCGCCAACAAAGCCGATGCGTTGGATCAACCCGCAAATTCAGTGCATCAGCACTGATGCTGCCGTTTAAATCACCAACACGTCCACCCAGTCACCCAACTGGGCTGTGCCTTGTTGGTGTGACAAAACAATCAGGCCATTGGCTTGCACCATAGAACTCAAGACGCCAGAGCCTTGATTGCCGGTGGTGATCACTTGAAGTTCGCCTTGCGCATTGCGAGAAATAATGCCGCGTTGGTATTCTGTTCTGCCCGGTTTTTTGCGCAGCACTTCTTGCGTTCTGGCCCTTAGCATCGGCAGGGGTGCGGCCGTGCAGCCCATCATTTTCAGCAAGGCTGGTTTGACAAAAGCCAAAAAGGTGACCATGACCGCTACAGGGTTGCCTGGCAGTCCAAACAAAACGGCTGAGCGCTGGCCTTTTTGAATTCGCCCGACTGCCATCGGCCGACCTGGTCGCATGGCGATTTTCCAAAACACCACATCACCCAACTGCTTCATCATGGCCTTGGTGAAATCGGCTTCACCCACACTCACACCGCCGCTGGTGATGATGGCATCTGCTTGCTCTGCGGCTTTGTTAAAAGCTTGCTCTAACAATTCAGGAATGTCTTTGACAACGCCCATGTCGATCATCTCGCAGCCAAGCGCTTGAAGCATGCCATGCACCGTGTAGCGGTTGCTGTCATAGACAGCGCCTTCGCGGGGCGCTTCGCCCAGACTTAAGATTTCATCGCCCGTTGAAAAATAAGCCACTCGCAAGCGCCGCACCACCAAAACATTGGGAACCCCCAAGCTGGCCAGCAACCCGGCTGCTGCAGGCGTGATCAAGGCACCCTTGAGAAGGGCAGCATGCCCCTGCATGATGTCTTCGCCACACAAGCGGCGGTTATCACCTGACCTGAGCAGGCCAGCAGGAATTTCAATGGTTTCGCTAGCCGTGATTTGGCAAAGCTCTTGCGGCACCACCGTGTTCAGTCCTTCGGGCATGATGGCGCCCGTCATGATCTTCACGCATTCGCCCGCGTTAACAGCACCTGCCCATGCTTTTCCCGCGAGTGCGGTGCCCACCACTTTCAGCGAAAAGCTTTGCGTGTCACGCAATTGGGCGCCATCGAAGGCAAAGCCATCCATGGCGGAGTTGTCGTGCGGTGGCACATTGAGGGGGCTGATCACGTCTTGCGCAGTAACTCTGCCCAATGCTGCAAAGATGTCGACTGATTCTGAGTCATGCACTGGCGTCACCAAGTGATCCAGAAAATTCAAGACCTCATTGGCAGGTAGTGCCTGCGGGTCATAAGCTTCAAGTTGTGCGGCAATGTCAGCCAGTGACGGTGGGTGTGTCATGTGGTTTGTTCGAGGCGGTGCAATTCTTCGAGGGTATTGGCATTGAAGAAGGCACGGGGGTCGACATCGGGTGTGTCAAACGGCACCAACACGGTTTTATGAAGGGCTGTCCAAGCATCAATTTTGCGGCCACCCGACTGCATGAACTTGACCAAACTTTCTAGCAGGTTCACCCGCATCAAACAAAAGACCGGTTGCGCTCGCACAGTGCCGTCCTCTTCTTTGGCGGCGGCCACTGCAATATCGGCTTCCTCAAAAATTAAGGCGTCCAACAAACGCTGCGCTAAATTGAAAGGAAACAAGGGACTGTCGCAAGGCACGGTGAGCAGCAAGTCTGTTTCACAGCGTTCAAGGCCTGTTAAAAATCCGGCAAGGGGGCCCGCAAAACCATCGGTGCTGTCGGGCCATACTTGCACACCAAAAGATTCATAGGCCGACAAGTTTCGGTTGGCCACCACCATGATCTGGGACAAAGGCTCAGACGTTTGCATTTGCAGTCGCATGAGTGTGTGAAGGGTGAGTGGGGTGCCATTGAAATTTTGCAAACCTTTGTCAATGCCGCCCATGCGCGCACCTCGACCTCCGGCCAAAATTAAGCCTGTCATGCTCAGATCGTTCATGCGTGAGTATTGCTCCGTGGATGTCTATTGAATGAGATTAGCCGCCGATGTAGCTCATCTCAACCTTGCGTTTGGCGCCGCTTGGCGTTGAACCGTTTTCCAGTGCAGGCTCTGAGACTCGAAGTTCAGAATACCGGTCATCTCGTTGCGACCAAATGGCAGCAATGGCCTGCGTGAGAGCGCTTTGATCCAACTCGCTTCGCACCAAAGGCTTGAGGTCATAGCCTTGCGAAGCAAACAAACACAGATAGAGTTGACCTTCGGTGGTCAAGCGCGCGCGGTTGCAATCGCTGCAAAATGCTTTGGTCACGCTGCTGATGAAACCAATTTCGCCCAAGCTCACATCGTGAAAGCCTTGTTCATTCAGATAACCCCAACGCTCTGCTGTTTCGCCGGCCTGGCTGGCTTGAAGGGGTGTCAATGACATTTCGGTTTGCAGTACGTGCAAAATGTCGGCGCTTGGCATCACTTCATTCATGCGCCAGCCATTGGTGGCACCCACATCCATGTACTCAATGAATCTAAGTGCAATGCCTTTGCCTTTGAAGTACCGCGCCATGGGCAATATTTCTTGTTCGTTGGTGCCGCGCTTGACCACCATGTTGACTTTGATGGGCCCTAAACCGGCAGCTTGTGCAGCTTGAATGCCCTCAAGCACGTCGCTGACCGGAAAGTCAACGTCGTTCATTTGCTTGAAGACCTCATCGTCAAGTCCATCGAGGCTAACCGTCACTCGTTTTAAGCCAGCACTCTTGAGGGCCTGGGCTTTTCTTGCCAAAAGGGAGCCGTTGGTTGTGAGGGTGATGTCCAAGTCTTGGCCGGCCAAAGTTTTCAAGGCTGCCAACTGAGCAATGAGAACTTCTAGATTTTTTCGCAGCAGGGGCTCGCCGCCCGTCAGTCGAAGTTTTTCAACACCCAAGTCAATGAAGCTTTGGGCCGTGCGCGTAATTTCCTCGAAGCTGAGCAGCGCACTGTGTGGCAAATAGACGTAGTCGTTGTTGAAAATTTCTTTGGGCATGCAATAGCTGCACCGAAAATTGCAACGGTCTGTGACACTGATGCGCAAATCGCGCAAGGGGCGTTTTCTTTGATCAAGCAGCTGTTGTCCCGGCGCCCAAGCCTGAGCTTGTGAAGGCTCAGGAGTTGGCAGATTCCCTAGGGGCTGACTGATGATGGGAATAACGCGTTCAGACACAACGTGCGCCGTCTACTTCAATGCACACACCACTGATGAAGGAGCCTTCATCGCTGGCCAAATACAAAGCGGCATTGGCCACATCCAATGCGGTCGAAAAACGACCGAGTGGAATGGAGGCCATGAACTTGGCGCGCCTGGCATCGTCCACTGGGCCGCCAGCAAACTCTGCCGACAAACCGGTGTCGGGGTTGAACACAGGGTTGATGCAATTGACACGAATGTTGTCAGGACCTAATTCAGCGGCCAAAGATTTGCTGGTGGTAATGACCGCGCCTTTAGAGCCGTTGTACCAGGTGAGGCCCGGGCGCGGCCGAATGCCTGCGGTAGACGCAATGTTGATGAGGGCGCCACCCCCATTTTTACGGAACTCTGGAACTGCGTGAATGGTGGAAAGATAAATACTTTTCATGTTGACCGCGTAGCACCGGTCAAACTCATCTTCGTTGACTTCCAGCGCAGGGCGATTGCGGTGAGTCCATCCAGCGTTATTGATCATCACATCCAAGTGGCCCCACAATTTCACAGCTTCGTGCACCAAAGCTTTGACATCGTCAGAGCGTGTCACGTCTGCGGCAAAGAAGGCCGCAGTGCCGCCAGCTGCTTGAATGTCTTGGACCACTTTTTGTCCCGCAGCGGCTTGAATGTCGTTCACCAAAACCTTGGCGCCGTGTGCTGCGAAATGTTTGGCAATGCCTTCGCCAATGCCGCCACCAGAACCCGTCACGATGACCACTTTTTGATTGATGTTCATTTGAAATCCTAAAAATGAAATGACTGCAAATACAATTCAGCGCTCAAGAAAATTAGCCATGGTGAATGGCCACAGTCTTCAAGGTGGTGAAACCATACAGGGCTTCGAAACCTTTTTCACGGCCATGCCCAGAAGACTTGACGCCGCCAAAGGGCAATTCAACGCCGCCACCGGCACCGTAGTTGTTGACAAACACTTGGCCGCTTCTAAGTCGTTTGGCAATTCTAAATTGACGCCCGCCATCGCGAGACCAAACGCCAGCCACCAGCCCAAACGAGGTGGCGTTGGCAAGTTGCACGGCCTGATCTTCGCCGTCAAAACGCATGGCTGACAGCACCGGGCCAAACACCTCTTCTTGTGCCACCCTATGGTCGACAGGAACGTCGCGCAATAAAACAGGTGCTTGGTAGAAACCAGATTCTGGCGCGTCAGACACCACCACGCCTTGCGCCACAGTGGCAATGCCGGCAGCTTGCGCGTCTGCCAAAAAAACCTGAACGCGTTGCTTTTGGGTGGCGCGAATGAGCGGGCCTAAATTCAAATCTGCTTTGGCAGGGCCAACACGCAGCTTAGAAAAGGCCTCGCCCAAACGCGCCAGTAAGGGCTCGTAAATGCTTTGTTCAATCAAGACACGAGAGCCTGCACTGCAAGTCTGTCCGGCGTTTTGAACGATGGCGTTGATGACCACCGGAATGGCGGCATCCAAATCGGCATCGGCAAAAATGATTTGCGGACTTTTGCCACCCAACTCAAGCGTGACAGGACAATGTCTTTCGGCTGCAGCTTGTTGTATCAAGGTGCCGACTGTGGGGCTGCCAGTGAAACTGATGTGATCAATACCAGGATGTTTGGCCAGGGCATCTCCTACCTCGTGGCCGTAGCCTGTGACGATGTTGATGGCACCGGCTGGAAAGCCCACTTCAGCCGCCAGTTGCGCAACGCGAATCAAACTCAAGCAAGCATCTTCTGCGGGTTTGACGACACAGACATTGCCTGCTGCCAAAGCACCACCCACACACCTGCCAAAAATTTGCATGGGGTAATTCCAAGGCACGATGTGACCCGTGACGCCATGAGGCTCGCGCCATGTGAGAACGCTGTAGCCATTTTGATAAGGAATGGTTTCGCCATGAAACTTATCGCAAGCGCCGGCGTAGTATTCAAAGTACCTGGCCAAAGCGCGTGCATCGGCCATGGCTTGTTGTGTGGGCTTGCCGCAGTCGCGTTGCTCAAGCTGCATGAGTTCGTCGGCATGCTCAGCCACTTTGCGTGAAAGGGCCATGAGCAAACGACCCCGCTCAGCGGCATTGATCTTGGCCCAAGGTCCCTCAAAGCATTGCCTTGATGATTGCACCGCTTGGTCAATGTCAGCGGCCGTGCTGCGTTGAATGTGATCAAAAACTTGGCCATCCGAAGGGTCAAGCATGGGGATGGTTTGCCCCGTCTGGCTGGCCACCGATTGGTTGTGAATGAAGTTGAGTTGCATAGGCGTATTTTGCGCGTAAAAAAGCCCGAACATGTTGCCATGAACGGGCTTTGTTGGAGAGGGCTAATTTAGCCGTGGAATTGCATCATCAAAGGCACGATCAGCAAAGCCACAATGTTGATGATCTTGATTAACGGGTTGATGGCAGGGCCAGCGGTGTCTTTGTAGGGGTCGCCCACGGTGTCACCGGTTACAGCGGCTTTGTGAGACTCAGAGCCTTTGCCGCCGTGGTGGCCGTCTTCGATGTACTTCTTGGCGTTGTCCCATGCACCGCCGCCGGTACACATGGAAATGGCTACAAACAAGCCGGTCACAATGGTTCCCATCAGCAAGCCACCCAGTGCTTTGGGGCCTAAAATTAGCCCCACCACAACGGGTACCACCACAGGCAACAAGCTAGGAATGATCATCTCCTTAATGGCCGCAGTGGTCAGCATGTCAACAGCGCGGCCGTATTCTGGCTTGGCCGTGCCTTCCATGATGCCCTTGATCTCGCTGAACTGACGGCGAACTTCAACCACCACAGCACCCGCAGCGCGGCCAACGGCCTCCATGGCCATGGCGCCGAACAAGTAAGGAATGAGGCCGCCGATGAACAAGCCCACAATGACCATGGGGTCGGACAAGTCAAAGGAAATGGCCTTGCCATAGGTTTCGAGTTTGTGGGTGTAGTCGGCAAACAAAACCAAAGAAGCCAAACCGGCTGAGCCAATGGCATAGCCTTTGGTCACGGCTTTGGTGGTGTTACCCACAGCGTCCAATGGGTCTGTAACGTCCCGCACGCTGCTTGGCAGTTCGGCCATTTCGGCAATACCACCAGCGTTGTCGGTAATGGGGCCGTAGGCGTCCAAAGCCACCACAATACCGGCCATGGAAAGCATGGACATGGCCGCCACAGCAATGCCGTACAAGCCCGCCAATTTGTAGGACGCCAAAATGGCAATGCACACAAAAATCACGGGCCAAGCTGTGGAGCGCATTGAAACGCCCAAGCCGGCAATGATGTTGGTGCCGTGACCTGTTGTAGAAGCTTGCGCAATGTGTTGCACGGGGCTGTATTGGGTACCGGTGTAAAACTCAGTGATCCAAACCAGTGCAGCCGTTAAGGCCAAACCTACAGCGCAAGCGCCGAACAGCTTCATTTGGCTACCGCTGGCCGAAATGGCGTTGTCGGGCATGATCCACATCGTGACGAAATAGAACGCAATCAAGGACAAGCCGCCAGCAATGGCCAAACCTTTGTACAAGGCGGGCATCACGTTGACCATGCCGGGTGTCGCTTTGACAAAGAAGCAGCCAATGATGGAAGCAATGATAGACACAGCACCCAAGGCGAGGGGGTACATGACCGCATTGCCAGGCGCACCAGCGATGAGCAGCGAGCCCAATACCATGGTGGCGATCAAGGTAACCGCATAGGTTTCAAACAAGTCGGCCGCCATACCGGCGCAATCGCCCACGTTATCGCCCACGTTGTCGGCAATCACGGCGGGGTTGCGAGGGTCATCCTCTGGAATGCCGGCTTCAACTTTACCGACCAAGTCGGCACCCACGTCAGCACCTTTTGTAAAGATGCCGCCGCCCAAACGGGCGAAGATGGAAATGAGGGAAGAGCCAAAGGCAAAGCCAATTAGGGGGTTCAAGATGACAGACAGCTTGACGTCGGGTGTGAGGTTGCCATTGCCAGCCAAGAACCAGTAAAAGCCCGTGACACCAAATAGACCTAAACCCACCACCAGCATGCCGGTAATGGCGCCGCCGCGGAAGGCAACATCAAGGGCAGGGCCAATGCCCTTGGTTGCTGCTTGCGCAGTGCGCACATTGGCTCGAACAGAGATGTTCATGCCAATGAAACCACAGGCACCCGAAAGAACGGCGCCAATGACGAAGCCAATGGCGGTCATGCTGTCAAGGAACACACCCATGAGGATGGCCAAGACGACGCCTACGATGGCAATGGTTTTATATTGTCTGGCCAGATAAGCCGCTGCACCGTCTTGAATGGCGGCTGCAATTTCTTGCATCCGTGCATTGCCAGGGTCTTGGGCCAAAATCCAACCGCGAGCCCAAACGCCATAAATCACAGCGATCAGTCCACAAACTAGCGCCAAAATCAACGCTGAATTGCCTGTCATATATCAATCTCCTTAGTTTTTACAGCTAGAAGGAGGTGCAACGCTCTGGGAGCACCTCCCTGCGTTGCTTCCTCGCTCCAACTAGGAGTCGATTGGCCAACTCAAGCATTAAAAGGGCATTGGGCTGAAGAAGCAAGCCCTGTGAAAGTAAAATGGGGGTTAATCCTAGGGTTCTTAGGTTTATTTCAACTTTTTAAAATTTCAGAAAATGTCTCTAGATAACGTCAACCCCGGTAGCAAAGTTCCAGAAGAATTCAACGTCATCATCGAAATCCCGATGAACGCCGACCCCGTGAAATACGAAGTGGATAAAGCCACTGGCGCCATTTTTGTCGACCGCTTCATGAGCACTTCGATGCATTACCCCACCAACTACGGCTATGTGCCTAAAACCATCAGCGGTGACGGCGACCCTGTCGACGTCTTGGTCATTACCCCAGTACCGCTGATTCCTGGTGTTGTTGTGCCTTGCCGTGTCATTGGCATCTTGAAAATGGAAGACGAAGCAGGTGAAGACGGCAAAGTTTTGGCCGTGCCCTCAGACAAAATTTTGTCCATCTACACCCAATGGCAAAAGCCTGAAGACTTAAACCCACTGCGTCTGAAAACCATTGCGCACTTCTTTGAGCACTACAAAGATTTGGAAGTGGGCAAGTGGGTCAAAATTATTGGCTGGGAAGGCCCAGAAGCCGCCAAGAAAGAAATCTTGGATGGCATTGCCAACTACCAAAAAGAAAACGCCTAATTAAACCGAAAAGCCGATCACTTCGCCTTAAGGGGCGATCGGCCTTCCAAGTTTTCCAAATAGGCTGACACGCCGTGGCCTTCTTTTTCCAAATACTTTTCGACCGCATCGGCAAAGCCAGGATGGGCTAGCCAATGCGCGCTGTTGGCCTTGACAGGAAGCAGAGCGCGCGCCATTTTGTGCTCGCCTTGTGCGCCGCCTTCAAATCGTTTGACCCCCTTGGCAATGCACCATGCAATGGGTTGGTAGTAGCAGGCCTCAAAGTGCAAACAATCGACACGCTCCAATGCGCCCCAATATCGACCATAGGCGACGTTGTTGCCCAAGCTGATCAGACTGCAGGCCATGCGCTGACCATTTTTTTCTGCAATGAAAAGCACCCAGTTGTCGGGCATGGTGTCTTGCATGCGCTGGAAGAAATCACGGTTCAAATACGGCGCGTTGCCATGCTCGAAGTAGGTTTGGGCATAACATTGGTAAAAGAAATCCCAGTCAGCACTTTGAATCTGAGCGCCTTCGAAGGCTTTGAAAACCACACCTGCTTCAGCCACTTTGCGCCGCTCTTGCTTGATTTTTTTGCGTTTTTCCTGATTCAAAGCTTTTAGAAAATCCTCAAAGTCGTCGTAAGTCGCGTTGTGCCAATGAAATTGAACGGTATGACGGCTTAACCAACCTGCCGTTTCTGTGACTTGAAGGTCATCGTTCGACAAAAACAACAAATGCAAAGAAGACCAATCTTCATTTTGGGCCAGCCCAACCATGGCCGACAGAAGGGCAGATTTGCTTTGGTCGGAGTCAGCCAATAAGCGCGAGCCAGGAACTGGCGTGAAAGGCACAGCAGACACAGCTTTGGGGTAGTAGTTCAAACCATGCCTTTGATAGGCATCCGCCCAAGCCCAATCAAACACATATTCCCCATAAGAATGGGGCTTTATGTACAAAACGGCTGCTCCAGCCAGTTGCCCCGCCTGAGGCGGCAAGCTATGGCGAAGGGTGACAAGTTGCAATTTCCAACCCGTTTTAGCTGAGGCCGAGCCACTTTCTTCCATGGCACTTAGGTAGGCGTGGCTCATGAAGGGATTGGGCTCGGTTTGGACATTTAGCAACGCATCCCAGTCCTGCGCCAATACATCGCGCATCGAACCCTGCACCTCAATGACATAATTGTTGGAATTGAATTCCTTCACCTGTATGACCCTTCAACTTTGTATAGCCCAACTCAACTTCGTCGTCGGCGATATGCCGGGCAACGCCCGCAAAATCATCGAAGCTGCTCGCACAGCTTTTGACCAAGGCGCAAAGGTCTTGATCACACCTGAGCTGGCCATTTGTGGCTATGCCGCAGAAGACCTTTTGCTTCGACCCGCTTTCATGGATGCCTGCGATGATGCCCTGAAAACAGTGGCCCGCGAGTTGGCTGGGTTAAAAGGTTTGCACGTGGTGGTGGGGCATCCTGAAGGCGGTGGTATCCAAAGCCGCAGCGTCTCCGTCACAAAACGCTACAACCGGGCCAGTGTCTTGTGCGAGGGAAATGTCATTGCCTCTTACGCCAAACAAGAGTTGCCCAATTACCAAGTGTTTGACGAGCGTCGATATTTCACGTCGGGCCATGAGCCCTGTGTGTTTGAAGTCGACGGCGTGAAAATGGGTTTGTTGATCTGTGAGGATGCATGGTTTGAAGCGCCGGCTCAACGTGCACGCAATGCAGGCGCACAGTTGTTGTTGGTGTTAAATGCATCTCCCTTCCATGTGGGCAAAGGGCTCGAGCGTGAGGTTCAAATGGGTCAACGTGTTCAAGATTGCGGATTGCCCTTGGTCTATGCGCATTTGGTGGGTGGCCAAGACGAAGTCATCTTTGAGGGCCGGTCCTTTGCGCTCAATGCCAAGGCAGAAGTTGTTGCTAGGGCGCCCGCATTCCAAGAGTGCTTGCAAACCATCAGCGTTCAAAATAACCAAGGTCCTGAGGGCCTGCAAATTTCAGGAACCGAGGTGTCTGCCAGCAACTCTTGGGAAGAAGACCTCTGGCACGCATTGGTCTTGGGCATTCGCGACTATTTAGGCAAGAACGGTTTTCCGGGTGCCATCTTGGGACTTTCGGGTGGCATTGACTCCGCATTGGTGCTGGCACTGGCCGTTGACGCCTTAGGCGCAGACAACATTCATGCGGTCATGATGCCGTCGCCGTATACCGCTGACATCAGTTGGATCGATTCCCGAGAGATGGTTAAACGCCTAGGTGTGCGTTACGACGAAATCGCCATTGCGCCATTGTTTGAGGGCTTCAAATTGGCTTTGGCAGACCAATTCAAAGGTTTGGCAGAAGACACCACAGAAGAAAATATTCAGGCGCGTGTTCGCGGCACGCTGCTCATGGCCATGTCCAATAAAACGGGCGCCATTGTGCTGACAACGGGCAACAAGAGTGAAATGGCCACAGGGTATTGCACCTTGTATGGCGACATGGCTGGCGGTTTTGCGGTCATCAAAGATGTTGTCAAAACACAAGTCTTCAAGTTGGCCCAGTGGCGCAATCACAATGATCCTTATGGCACGGGCCGCAATCCCATACCCGAGAGAATCATCACGCGCCCGCCCAGCGCTGAATTGAGGGCGGACCAAAAAGACCAAGACAGTTTGCCACCTTATGAAGTCTTAGATGCCATCGTTCAAAGGTACATGGAGAACGACGAAGGCATCCAGGCCTTGGCGGCAGATGGTTTTGATCGCTCAGACGTTGAAAAAGTCACCCGGCTGATTAAACTCAACGAGTACAAGCGCCGACAATCTCCTGTGGGAATTCGTGTCACACACCGCAGTTTTGGCAAAGATTGGCGTTATCCTATTACCAATCGATTTCGAGCTTAATTTTTTCAGACTGGACCTGACTCATGAAACAAATCACAGCCATCATCAAACCCTTCAAACTCGAAGAAGTGCGTGAAGCACTTGCTGAATGTGGCGTGACAGGACTCACTGTAACGGAAGTCAAGGGATTTGGTCGTCAAAAAGGCCACACAGAACTGTACCGCGGTGCCGAGTATGTGGTCGATTTTTTGCCCAAGGTAAAAGTTGAGGTGGCCGTTAAAGATGGCGACGTAGAGAACTGCGTTGACGCCATTGTTAAAGCCGCACGCACAGGCAAAATTGGCGATGGCAAAATCTTCATCACGTCAGTCGAGCGAGTCGTTCGCATTCGCACAGGTGAAGTTGACGACGACGCTGTTTAAGCGCCAATGTTTTAAATGGCCTGGCTCAAGAACGGCGTTGGCATGCCTGCAGCTTGAATCAAACTGGGCAACAATTTAAGAGCGTCGCTGTCGGTTTGGATTAAATCCATTTGCCACGGCCCTATGAACTGTTGCTGCACCACGCTGCTTAAAAAAGCCAGCATAGGGTTGTAGAAACCATTCAGGTTAAGCAGGCCAATGGGTTTGTTGTGGTAGCCCAGCTGGCGCCAGGTCCAAACTTCAAAAAACTCTTCAAAGGTGCCGATGCCACCTGGCAATGCAATGAATGCATCGGCGCGTTCTGCCATCATTCTTTTGCGATCGTGCATGGTTTCAACCACATGCAATTCGGTGCAGCCGGTGTGGGCCCATTCATTTTCAACCAGGGCGCGCGGTATGACGCCCACCACGCGGCCGCCTGCAGCAAGGGTGGCATCTGCAACGATGCCCATCAGCCCATTTCTGCCACCACCATACACAAGCTGCCCGCCGTGTTGCGCAATCCATTGACCCACTTGTTGGGCAGATTCAGCAAACGCGGGATCATCGCCAGGTTTAGAGCCGCAGTAAACACAAATTGAAAAAAGCGGATCAGCCATGGATGTATTTCCAAATGGCGGCAGACCAAATGCCTAAGCAAAGAAAAAGGCTAAGCAGCACAGCAGCACTGCCCATGTCCTTGGCCCGCTTGGACAGCGCATGCCATTCAGTGCCAATTCGGTCGATGGCGGTTTCGATGCCGGTGTTTAACAGCTCGACCACCATGACAAAAATAACCGAGCCACTCAACAAGGAAACTTCAACCCAAGTTTGTCCTAGCCAAAAGGCGGCAGGAATGAGAAAGATGGCGAGCAAGGCTTCTTGGCGAAATGCGGTTTCGCCCCATCCCGCTTTAAGCCCAGCAATGGAATAGCCACCCGCATGAAAAATGCGCGACAGGCCCTTTCGAGCCTTTTGGGGATTCACATGGTCAATGGTCATGAAACTAGGATGGCGATGAATTTCAGGGTTTCTTTTGAACATCCACCAGCTGCGTGCCAGCCCAGACGTCATGCCAATATTGTCCACGCAATTGGAATTTGCTTGAGAGGGCCCAAACAAAAACCCAAACTAGGACCAGCAGCCCAACGACTGGCGCAGGCAATTGAAAGGGAATGGCCGCAACAATGGGCGGTAAAAACCACACCCAGCTCAGCAAGTACCTGAGCAATGCCCGAGGCTGAGTGAGTGGTTGGCCAGAAGCATCTAAAACTTTGATATGCCAAGTCTTCATGGCAAGTGTTTGACCCTTGGACCATAACCAAGTGAAATAAATGGCAAAAACAAGAAATAAGAAAGCTTGTAGGCCGTGGCGATTGTCTAAGGCGTGCTTTGTTTGGCTGAGTGTGCCAAACAAATAGCCAGCCAGAAAAATGACGCCAAACAGCAACATGCCCTCATAAAACCAGCAGGCCATTCGGCGTGCCAAAGAAGGCGTGGTGAAAGTGGGGTGGGTATCAGTGCTTGAATCGACAGAATCTTCAGGCATCAAAGTTGGATCACTCAACTCAAGTACCTTCCGGTATGGCCACGATGGTGGGCAAAAGGGTTTTCTTGTCGATCACGATGCTGGTGGTGGATTTGTTTGTCGCTTCAGCCGGTATGGATTTGCCTGGCAAAGGAATAATTTTGCGGGGTGAAGTGGCTTGAGACGCCGTGGCTGCGCCTCGAATGCCCGTGGTTTGCTGTTCCGCCAGTTTTTTCCTGTCTTCAGGGCTAAGAGCTTGATAGGCCTCCCACTGCGTTTTTTTGGCGTTGGCGTCTAGGGTTTTGGTCTGATTGAAATTCAGCCTGGCTTGTGCTCTTTGTTGGGGGCTGAGGGACGCCCATGCTGCCATTCTTTCGTGCAGGACGGCTTGTTCCTTGTTGGACAAATTGTCAAAGTTGTTTGACATGGCCAGCCACTTTTTTCTTTGAGCAGGGCTCAGTTGCGCCCAGTGAGGGGCCAGTGGCGCCAAGGCTTTTTTTTGCTCGCTTTTTAAACTTTGCCAAGATGAATTTGAAGCAAGAGCGGGAGCTACCGAAGGCTCGGCTGAAGGATGGATTGCGTTAGCCGAAGTAGCTTGCGCGAAAGCGCCTTCGGCTGCCGTGCACAAAACGACAGCAAGAAGGCGGGCCATCAAACTCGAATGAATCAATCGGGGGCCTTTGATTCGAGGGGGTTGGACTTCAAAAAGATCAAGAACCCAGGGTCTGTATAGGCTGCTGGAGGCAGGTCGTCTATGAGAAGTTCAGCATCAAGCTGGGCAATCTCATTGGCGCGGTGCTCGTTTTGAAAAACATGAATGGTGGCCAAGCCAAACAGCAAAACAATCAGGGGCAGGGCAGACGCCAAACGGTTCCAGAGGTTTAGACCTTCGTCGGAAATGCCCATGCCCAGTCCGCCGGCTGTGGCCAACTGAGGCACAAAAATGCGAGTGGGCTCTGGTTTACGCTGAGCAATGGCCTGCATTCGGGCCACACGCAAGCGCTCTGTGATGTCGTGCGGCAGGTCTGCGGCATGCTCATTTAAGCGGCGCGAGATAGCCCGACCGACTTGGTCAATTCTGTGCATGTCTGGTTTGGCGTTCGTTTTCATGTGTTAAATCCTTTGGCGCGAAGTGCTTTGCTCAGCGCCTGAACAGCCCGAGAACAGTGAGTTTTGACGCTGCCTTCAGTGCAGCCCATGGCAACTGCCGTTTCAGAAAGGTTCATCTCCTCCCAATAACGCAGCAGGAAGGCTTCGCGTTGACGAGGCGGCAATTCTTGTATTTCTGCCTCAATTTGGTGAAAGATTTGTTTGCGTTGGGTTAAATCTTCTGCACTTTCGCCCAAACCGGGTTCGCTGAGGCCCCCTAAGTTTTCCAAAAAGTCCAAATCTTCACCTTGGGCATCGGTGCCAAAGTCGCTCATGTTGGAAAAAAGGGCGTTACGGGTTTTTTGCCTCCTAAACCAATCTAGGGTGGTGTTGGACAAAATACGCTGGAACAGCAAAGGCAGTTCGGCTTGGGGTTTGTCGCCGTAGTGGGTGGCCAGTTTGATCATGCTGTCTTGCACAATGTCCAAGGCGGATTCCTCGTTGCGCACGTGATACAGCGTGCGCTTGAAAGCGCGCTTTTCCGTGTTTTTAAGGAAATCTGAGAGTTCTTGTTCTGTGGCCAAAGTAAGGAACCAAATACGGCACTCAATTTTGTGCGTTTGGATTATGGCATTCTGGCCTCTATAATGCCGGGTTGCAATTGAAAAAACGCAAACGGATCACCATCCGGCCAAAGTGCTTACATGCACAGGCTTATGTTGGTGGTCTTAAGTTCTGATGCGACTTCAAAAGAGTCCCGCAAAAGAGCACCCAAGGTTTTTCGTTAGAGAAATTCACAAAGGTTGAATATGGAAATCTCCAAAGCTGAAATGGCCATTGCCGCCACAGCTGCCAACAGCGCAGCTAATTCTTTGTCGCCCGTCGATTTGCGCGGTGGCGAAATTCTCGTTAAAGCCCTTCAAGCCGAGAATGTCAAGTACATCTGGGGTTACCCAGGTGGTGCTGTTTTGCACATCTACGATGCCTTCTTTAAGCAAGACACCATTCAGCACGTCTTGGTTCGCCACGAGCAGGCTGCTGTGCATGCGGCAGATGGCTATGCCCGCGCCACGGGTGATGTCGGTGTTGCTTTGGTCACATCTGGCCCGGGCCTCACCAATGCTGTCACCGGCATTGCAACGGCCTACATGGACAGCATTCCCATGGTCATTATCAGTGGCCAAGTGCCCACTGCCGCCATCGGCCTCGATGCCTTCCAAGAATGCGATACCGTGGGCATCACCCGCCCTATTGTGAAGCACAACTTTCTGGTCAAAGATGCCCGCGACATGGCCTTGATCATGAAAAAAGCATTCCACATTGCACGCAGTGGCCGACCTGGTCCGGTGGTGGTCGATGTTCCCAAAGACGTTTCGTTTAACAAGGTGCCCTATCACGGCTACCCCGAAACAGTTGAGATGCGCTCCTACAACCCTGTGCGCAAAGGCCACAGTGGACAAATTCGCAAGGCCCTTCAATTGTTGATGGCAGCCAAGCGTCCCTACATTTACACCGGTGGCGGCGTGCTCTTAAGCAATGCCTCAGCAGAGTTGCGCCAGTTGGTCGACATGTTGGGTTACCCCGTGACCAATACCCTCATGGGCTTGGGCGCCTATCCCGCTACCAATCCAAAGTTCCTTGGCATGCTCGGCATGCACGGCACATGGGAAGCCAACAACGCCATGCAACACTCAGACGTGTTGCTGGCTGTGGGCGCGCGCTTTGACGACCGCGTCATTGGCAATCCCAAACACTTTGCACAAAACGAGCGCAAGATCATTCACATTGACATTGACCCCTCTAGCATTTCCAAGCGAGTGAAGGTCGATGTGCCTATTGTGGGCGATGTCAAAGATGTTCTGATCGAACTCATTGCCATGATCAAAGAGTCGGGCCTCAAGCCCGACAGCCATGCATTGGGTGCCTGGTGGTCCACCATCGACGGCTGGCGCAAACGCAATTGCATGAAGTACGACAGCGAAAATACCGAGGTCATCAAGCCGCAAAAGGTCATTCAAACTTTGTACAACCTGACCAAAGATGCAGATGCTTACATCACATCTGATGTGGGTCAGCACCAAATGTGGGCCGCTCAGTATTACAAATTTAACGAGCCTCGCCGTTGGATCAATTCAGGTGGCTTGGGCACCATGGGTGTGGGCATTCCCTATGCCATGGGCATCAAGTTGGCCAAGCCAGAAGCCGAAGTGTTTTGCGTCACCGGAGAAGGCTCTGTGCAAATGTGCATACAAGAGCTTTCCACGTGTTTGCAATACAACACGCCCATCAAAATTGTGTCTTTGAACAACCGCTACTTGGGCATGGTTCGTCAGTGGCAAGAAATTGAATACTCTGGCCGTTACAGCCACAGCTACATGGATGCATTGCCCGACTTTGTGAAGTTGGCCGAAGCCTATGGCCACGTGGGCATGCTCATCGAACGACCCGAAGATGTCGAGCCCGCATTGCGCGAAGCCCGCAAACTGAAAGATCGCACGGTGTTCATGGACTTCCGCACCGACCCCACCGAAAACGTGTTCCCCATGGTTCAAGCAGGCAAGGGCATTACAGAAATGCTTCTAAGCCCTGAAGACCTCTAAGAACATTTTTGAAATCAATTTGAACCTATAGAAGAATCTATTGACCGCCAAGCTTGCACATTACCGTGTGCAGGGGAGGGCGGCAAAAAGAGGAATCGCACATGAAACACATCATCGCAGTCTTACTTGAAAACGAACCCGGCGCCTTGTCGCGCGTGGTGGGTTTGTTCTCTGCCCGTGGTTACAACATTGAGTCACTCAGTGTGGCGCCCACCGAAGACCCTAGCTTGTCCCGCATGACCATCCAAACGGCGGGCTCTGACGACGTCATTGAACAAATTACCAAGCACCTGAACCGCCTCATTGAAGTGGTCAAAGTGGTTGACCTCACAGAAGGCGCCTACACCGAGCGTGAACTCATGCTGGTCAAGGTGCGCGCTGTGGGCAAAGAACGTGAAGAGATGAAGCGCATGGCCGACATCTTCCGTGGTCGCGTGATTGATGTCACCGACAAAAGCTACACCGTGGAACTGACGGGCGACCAATCCAAAAACGATGCGTTTTTGGAAGCCCTTGACCGCAGCGCCATTCTTGAAACAGTCCGCACGGGTGCCTGTGGCATTGGGCGGGGTGAGCGCATTTTGCGCGCCTAAATTTTTTTGATTGATTTTTGAAGGAGAGAACCCATGAAAGTGTTTTACGACAAAGACTGTGACCTCAGCGTCATCAAAGGCAAAACAGTTGCCATCATCGGCTACGGCTCACAAGGCCACGCACACGCCCAAAATTTAAATGACAGCGGCGTGAAAGTGGTTGTGGGTTTGCGCAAAAACGGCGCAAGCTGGCCCAAGGTTGAAAAAGCTGGCCTCAACGTCATGGAAGTGGCCGATGCGGTTAAAGCGGCCGACGTGGTCATGATTTTGTTGCCCGACGAGCAAATTGCCGATGTGTACCGAAACGACGTTGAGCCCAACATCAAAAAGGGTGCCTCTTTGGCATTTGCACACGGCTTCAACGTTCACTACAACCAAGTGATTCCCCGCGATGACCTCGACGTTTGGATGGTGGCTCCTAAGGCCCCAGGCCACACAGTGCGCAACACCTACACGCAAGGTGGCGGCGTGCCTCACCTGGTGGCAGTGCACCAAGACAGAAGCGGCAAAGCCAGTGCCTTGGCACTTAGCTATGCCATGGCCAACGGTGGTGGCAAGGCTGGCATCATTGAAACCAACTTCAAAGAAGAAACCGAAACTGACTTGTTCGGCGAGCAAGCTGTGTTGTGCGGCGGCGCTGTTGAACTCATCAAGATGGGTTATGAAACTTTGGTCGAAGCCGGTTATGCGCCTGAGATGGCTTACTTCGAGTGCTTGCACGAGTTGAAGCTCATTGTTGACCTCATTTACGAAGGCGGCATTGGCAACATGAACTACTCCATCTCTAACAATGCAGAGTATGGCGAGTACGTCACGGGCCCTGAAATCATCAACGAGCAATCACGCGAAGCCATGCGCAACGCCCTGAAACGCATTCAAACCGGTGAGTACGCCAAGATGTTTATCTTGGAAGGCCGCACCAACTACCCAAGCATGACGGCACGCCGTCGTTTGACCTCTGAGCACTCGATTGAAGTTGTAGGCGCACAATTGCGCTCTATGATGCCTTGGATTGCCAAAAACAAGTTGGTTGACAAAACACGCAACTGATTTCGGCATCCGCTTCAACCAAAAGAAAGCTCGCATGCACGATGGCCCAGGAAATTCCGACGACGTCGAGTTGATCAGTCAACCGCGTAAGCCCCGAAAGGGCATCTACGTGTTGCCTAACCTCTTTACGTTGGCAGCTTTGTTCGGTGGCTTTTATGCCATCGTGATGGCCATGAATGGCCGTTTTGACATGGCTGCCATTGGTGTTTTCTGTGCCATGGTGCTAGACAGCCTAGACGGCCGTGTGGCGCGCATGACCAACACCCAAAGTGCCTTTGGCGAGCAGATGGACTCTTTGTCCGACATGGTCTCCTTTGGTGCAGCGCCCGCGCTGATTGCTTACGAGTGGTCACTCAAAGGACTGGGTCGTTGGGGTTGGATAGCCGCTTTTGTTTACTGTGCTTGCGCCGCTTTGCGCTTGGCGCGTTTCAATGTCAACACCGCGGTGGTTGACAAGCGGTTTTTCCAAGGTTTGCCCTCTCCTGCGGCTGCGGCCTTGGTCATGGGCTTCATCTCCATCATGACCGATGCCGAAATTTCGCCCAGCTCCATGGCTTGGCCCATGTTTGTGGTGGCGCTGTTTTCAGGGCTCACCATGGTCACCAACGTGCCCTTTTACAGTTTTAAAGATGTCGGCATGAAGCAAAGTGTGCCCTTTGTGGTCATTGTGCTCATTGCCCTTGGCATTGCGGCGGTCAACATTCACCCCCCTATAGTGCTTTTTGGCTTGTTCGTCAGTTACGGGCTGAGTGGCTATGTCTTGTATGGCTGGCGCCGTTTTAAGGGTGAACCCACCAGCGTCATTAGCACCTCTACCGAAGACCCAGACGAGCGCGGGCTTCACCAGTAATGACCTTTTCTAAAAGTTGTGATACAGTATTTGTATGAAAACGAACTTGCTAGCCCTACTACTGACGCCCCACGGGCGGGATGTATAGCGCACGCTGTTCAGTTTCCCATCAAGCCCGTATGCCAATCGCAGCGGGCTTTTTTTATTTCAGAGTCGCTTTTTTGAAGATTTAAAACCAGGAGTTAAACATGGCCGATAAATTGATTATTTTTGACACGACATTGCGCGATGGTGAGCAGTCGCCAGGTGCTTCCATGAACCGTGACGAAAAGTTGCGCATTGCGCGTCAATTAGAGCGACTGCGCGTTGACGTGATCGAAGCCGGTTTTGCAGCCAGCTCCATCGGTGACTTTGAAGCTGTTCAGGCCATTGCCAATGCCATCAAAGATTCCACCATCTGCTCACTGTCGCGCGCCAACGACCGAGATATTTCACGCGCTGCAGAAGCCCTGAAGGGTGCTAACAATGGTCGCATCCACACCTTCATTGCAACCTCAGAATTGCACATGGAAAAGAAACTCCGCATGACGCCCGATCAGGTTTTCGAGCAAGCCAAACAGTCCGTCAGGTTTGCACGCAATTTGGTCGCAGACGTCGAGTTCAGCCCAGAAGATGGCTACCGAAGTGACATGGATTTCTTGTGCAGAATTTTGGAAGCAGTCATTGCTGAAGGCGCAAGCACCATCAACGTGCCCGACACCGTTGGGTACGCTGTACCAGAGTTGTATGGTCAGTTCATCAAAACACTTCGCGAACGAATTCCAAACTCCGACAAAGCCATTTGGTCTGTCCATTGCCACAACGACTTGGGCATGGCGGTGGCCAACAGTTTGGCAGGTGTGAAGTTGGGCGGTGCACGTCAGGTTGAATGCACCATCAATGGCTTGGGTGAGCGGGCCGGCAATTGTTCTTTGGAAGAAATTGTCATGGCCGTCAGAACGCGCAAAGATTACTTTGGTTTAGAGATGAACATCGACCCTGTGCACATCGTGGCAGCCAGTCGAATGGTCAGTCAGACCACAGGCTTTGTTGTGCAGCCCAACAAGGCAGTGGTGGGTGCCAATGCTTTTGCACATGCCTCAGGTATTCACCAAGATGGCGTACTTAAAGCTCGCGACACTTACGAAATCATGCGGGCAGAAGATGTGGGTTGGTCAGCCAACAAAATTGTGCTTGGCAAATTAAGCGGCCGCAACGCCTTCAAGCAACGCATGCAAGAGTTGGGTGTGGTGCTCGAAAGTGAGACAGAGTTGAACGCTGCCTTTACGCGTTTCAAAGAATTGGCAGACCGCAAAAGCGAAATCTTTGACGAGGATATCTTGGCCTTGGTCAGTGAGGAAAGCGTCACCCAAGACAAAGAGCAATATGCTTTTGTATCTTTGGCACAACACAGTGAAACAGGAGAGCGACCCAGCGCTGCCATTGTTTTTACGGTCAGTGGCAAGGAAGTTCATGGCAAATCGGAGGGCAATGGCCCAGTAGATGCATCCCTCAAAGCCATTGAATCGATCGTGGAAAGCGGTGCTGAAATGGTGCTTTATTCTGTGAACGCCATCAGCGGATCGACCGAAAGCCAAGGCGAAGTCACGGTTCGCTTGCAAAACAGCGGTCGCGTGGTCAATGGCGTAGGCTCTGACCCCGACATCATTGTGGCCTCGGCCAAGGCCTACTTGAGCGCATTGAATAAACTTCAAAGCAAAGCAGACAGGGTGGCGGCTCAGGGCTAATTGCTTTAAAGCAAAGACTGAGCAAGGTCTTCAAGAAGCTTGCGCAAGGTGTTGATCTTGCGCAGCTTTTTTATTTTGGTACACTGTCGCAAGTTTCTATGAGACTCGCCAATTTCCGAATGACTTTGAGCCTCGAAAGTAATGCTTTGAATCCACTAAACCGACTGTTTTCCTGCCGTGTTTTCAATTCTTGTTTGCCTTTGTGCATCTTGGCCTTGATGTCACTTCCAAGCTTTGCGGCAGACAACGAAAACACGCGAAAACCAGATGCCGCCAAAAAACCGGTGGTTTCTGCACAAAACGCAGCCAAATCTGCAGCTAAACCTTCACCCAAGGCCTCAGCTCAAAATACTCAAAAACCCCGTAAATCCGTCAAGCAAAAGCCCACCGACACAAGACCTTCTTTTGGTCGCATTGCCGGTTTACACCAAGGCGCTGACTTTCTTGATTTGCGTTCCAGCGTGGCACTTGTCATTGATCAAGACACACATGAAGTTTTAATTCGCAAGAACGACATGGCCGTCTTGCCCATTGCATCACTTACCAAACTCATGACCGGCTTGGTCATCAGCGAAGCCAACTTGGCTCAAACCGAAATGATCACCATCACCCAAGATGATGTGGACACCGAAAAGGGCAGCACCTCGCGTTTGGCTGTTGGTTCGGTACTCAGCCGCGGTGACTTGTTGCACCTGGCCTTGATGGCCAGTGAAAATCGCGCTGCACACGCATTGGGCAGAACTTATCCAGGTGGCATGCCCTTGTTTGTCAAAGCCATGAACGACCGCGCTAAAGGCCTTGGCATGGCGTCCACACATTACGTCGAACCGACTGGACTTTCCAGCCGAAACCAATCCAGCGCCACAGATTTGGCCGTGCTGGTCGGTGCGGCTTACGATGTCCCCTTGATGCGCGAACTTTCGACATCACCTGGTCGAGAGGTGGCTGTGGGCCGCAGAACTCTGCAATACAACACCACCAACAGGCTGGTGAAAAGTCCCAACTGGGACATCGGTTTGCAAAAGACGGGCTACATCTCTGAAGCTGGCCAATGCTTGGTCATGCAGACCAAGGTGGCGGGACGCAAAATCATCATGGTGTTTTTAGACTCTGCTGGCAAATTAAGCCGAATTGCAGATGCTGAGCGAGTTCGACGCTGGGTCGAAAATCAAAATGTTCGCAGCCAAGTTGCTTCAGCCAATGCGGCTGGCTAAAGCCTCAATCTTTGTAGCCTAGGGCCTGAGAAATTCCTTCGGCTGTTGCTTGCAATTTGGCCGACCAAGCTTCGTCAATTCGATCAGCGGGTGCTGAGATAGAAAGGCCCGCAAGCAACTTGCCCTGGTCATCGTAAATGCCTGCTGCAATACAGCGCACACCCAATTCCAACTCCTCGTTGTCGCGCGCAATGCCATATTGGCGAACCTTTGACAGCTCACGTTCCAACACTTGAAGCTGGGTAATGCTATTTTTGGTCTGACCGTTTAAGCCTGTGCGCGTAGCATAGCTTCGAACCTTCATGGGCTCATCTACAGACAAAAACAACTTGCCGACCGATGTTAGATGCAAAGGCGCACGGCCACCAATGGCTCTGACAACTTGCATGCCCGAGCGCTCGCTGAAGGCGCGTTCGATGTAAACAATTTCATCGCCCTGTCGCATGCTTAAGTTGACAGGTTGTTGGATCAGTTTGTGCAAATCTCGCATCGGTGCAAGTGCGGCATCGCGCACATTGAGGCGCGCCTTGACCATGTTGCCCAGCTCTAACATGCGCATGCCCAATCGATAGCTGCCAGGTTCTGGGCGATCTACAAAACGGCCAATGGTCAGGTCGTTCAAGATTCGGTGTGCGGTGGACGGATGCAAACCTGTTTTTTCACTGATCTCTTTGAGCGAAATAGCGTCTTCTCTAGAAGCCAATACATCCATCAGTGAAAACAAGCGCTCGATGACTTGAATGGTCGGTGCTGTTGGCGGGTGTGCTTCAGCTTTTCTCATGGGACTGAACCTAGTGCTGTTTGTGAAATCTTATTTTACAAGATGAAATTGACTTTGTGGTGATCCAATTTGTCAGCGCGGAGAAGGGTGAGGCTTCCATTGGTCGTTTTGAAGGCTTTCGCAGGGCGCAAAGCGTTCTTTGTATTGCATTTTGGGGCTGGCACCAATCCAATAGCCCATGTAAACGTAAGGCAGCCCTAGGTCTTTGGCCTGTTGAATTTGCCAAAGCACGCCATAAGTGCCGTAACTGGCTTGCTCCTCTGGGGCATAAAAGGTGTACACCGCGGACAAGCCTTGGTTCAGGACATCGACAATGCAGACCATTTTGAGTTCACCCACTTCGCCAGTGGCACAGGCTTCTCTGAACTCTACCAACCTCGAATTGACGCGACTTTGAAGCAAAAACTGCTTGTACTGCTCAATGCTGTCTTGGTCCATGCCGCCACCCGAATGGCGGCTGTTTTGATAGCGCAAATACAAGTCGTAGTGCTCATTTTCAAAACCCAATCTAGACACGCGTGCTACCAAATTTTGATGTTTTCTTAGAGCTCGCTTTTGACTTTTGTTGGGCTTGAACTCATTGCACAGAACGCGCATGGGCACACATGCTTGGCAGCCATCGCAATAGGGCCGGTAGGTAAAGAGGCCACTTCTGCGAAAGCCACGCTCGACCAAGTCTGAGTACACATCGGTTTGAATTAAATGACTGGGCGTCGCCACCTGGGAGCGTGCTTCACGGCCATCTAAATAACTGCAAGGGTAGGCCGCAGTGGCATAAAACTGCAGCGTGCTAAAGGGCAGGTCCTTGAGGTGTGTCATGGTGCGCCCGTTCGCCAAACATCCCAATCAATTTGGGCATTTTTCCAGTCAGGACTTGTGAGTTTCAAGGCGGGCACACTTTGAGCTAAAAATGCGGTGCGCGTCATTTCGCTGGCGCCCATCGAGGCCAAATGAGCCGTATTTTGCTGGCAATCAATGGCCTGAATACTGTGTTGCTTGCAGACATGAACCAAAGCTGCAAGTGCCATTTTGGAGCCGTCACTGAGCGTGCTGAACATGGATTCGCCAAACACAGCTTTGCCAATGCAAACAAAGTACAGACCTGCTACCAAGTGGCCATCAAGCCATGTTTCGGCGCTGTGCGCGTAGCCTGCTCGGTGCAAGGCTTTGTAGGCCGCCACCATGGGCGGCACGATCCAAGTTCCTTTTTGACCTTCTCTGGGGCTTTGCGCGCATGCTTCTATCACGTCGTCAAATGCGCGGTCAAAACACAACTCAAATTGAGGATGTGCCGAATAACGTGCCAAGGTTTTTCGCAAAGATCGGTGAAGTTTGAAGTGTTTGATTTGCAGCACCATGCGGGGATCGGGGCTCCACCACAGCACAGGCTGGTCGGCGTTGAACCAAGGAAACACGCCTTTGGCATAGGCTTCTAAAAGCCGCTCAACCCCTAAATCTGAGCCCGCTGCCAGCAAACCTGGCGCCTCGGTATCTTCGCCCCATGCGTTTTGTACAGGGGGCAGAGGTAAATGGCTTTCAATCCATGGAAGATGCGGTTGGAGGGTGTCGGCGGACATGTTTTCAGTTTATGCTAATGCCTATGAAACTTTACAACTACTTCCGTTCCTCAGCGTCATTTCGAGTCCGAATTGCACTGCACTTGAAGAGCTTGCCCTATGAATATATCGCAGTTCACATTGGCAAGGGCGAACACAAGGAAGCTGCCTACAGCAGTGTGGCTGCTGACAACCTGGTGCCTAACTTGGTTGTGGAGGGAGAGCACCTGAGCCAGTCCATGGCCATCATTGAATATCTGGATGAGACCCACCCAGAGCCTGCGTTGTTGCCAAAGGATGCACTGGGCCGAGCGCGTGTCCGCGCTTTGGCGCAATCAATTGCGTGTGAAATTCACCCGATCAACAACCTGCGTGTTCTGAAATACCTCAGCGTTGACTTGGGTTTGAGCGAAGACCAGAAAAACGCGTGGTATCGCCATTGGGTGAGAGACGGACTGGAGGCCTTTGAGCGCCAGTTGGCACAAGGCCCTCAATCGACCTACTGTTTTGGTAACACGCCCACCTTGGCCGATTGCTGCTTGGTACCGCAAATTTTCAATGGCAAAAGGTTTGAGGTGAGCTTCGATGGCTTGCCTTTGACCATGGCGGCCTTCGATGCCTGCATGAAATTGGACGCCTTCCAAAAAGCCCAACCCTCTGCCTGCCCTGACGCAGCCTAAAGGCTTGATCGGATTTCAACCCGAATGGCCCGCACCGCACTTTGTGCGGGCCCTCATGACCACCCGAGAAGGCGGTGTTTCAGCCGAGCCTTGGTCATCTCTTAATCTGGGGCTGATGTCGGGTGATGAGCCTAGTCAAGTCCTTGTCAACCGCGGCTTGGTTGAAAGTGCCATGGGTGTGCCGGCGGTTTATCTCAAGCAAGTGCATGGTGTGAAGGCGGTGGACATTGAAGCGCAGACGCCTTCAGGGCTTGAGGGCGATGTAGCTTGGACCACGCAAAGTGGTATTGCGTGCGCCATGATGGCGGCCGATTGTTTGCCTATTTTGGTGTGCCACCCAAAGGCCAAGTGGGTTGCTGCGGCACATGCTGGATGGCGCGGCCTCGCTGGTGCCAACGGTCAGGGTGTGGTGGAAACCCTTGCCCAAGGTGCAACAGCGCATGGGTTTTCCGTACAAGACTGTATGGTTTGGTTAGGGCCCTGTATTGGGCCGACTGCATTTGAAGTGGGGCAGGATGTGCTTGACGCCTTCATTTCAACGCAAAAGCCAGCCCTTGAAACAATGCGGACCGAAGACTTTTTTGTGGCTCAGGGTGCAGGCAAGTATTTGGCCGATTTGGCAGGGCTTGCTCGATGGCGGCTCACTGCGGCAGGCTTTAAAGTCATTAGCGGTAACGACAGTAGCTTGGCTTGGTGCACCTATCGCCAAGAATCCAAATACCACTCTCACAGGCGCGATGCCGTGCGCAAAGGTGGCTCGGGGCGCATGGCCGCTTACATCTGGATTACAGCTTAGGGTCTGGCGCGGCTGACGGCTTGGGTGTGTTTGCCTGAGTTTCGTTGCCGTTTTGTGACTTGGCCAGCTCTGCGGCCTCGTGCTCACGTGCCATTCTGACCTTCTTGCGACGAGGTGAATCCATGATGTAAATAATTATGCTGGTTGGAAGGATCCCGTAAAGAATGAAGGTGACAATCCCTCCTAGGACGGTTCCATTTGTGTTGGTGGCCTCGGCAACGCCCATCATGAGCGCGACGTAAATCCAAGCAATTGCAACGATGTACATGAGTATTGATTTGAAAAATAACAGGAGATGAGCACATGACAAATTCTCAAAACGAATTTTGGTCACGCGCTGGCGAAGAGTTTCAGCAAAATCTGGCTAAAAGCTGGGGTCAGGCCATGCAAACTTTTCAAACCATGGACCTTGGCGGTATTGTGCCTCCTGCACAAGATGCTGTGCCGCAACTTACTTTTTCTCAGGAAAAGTTAAAGGAATTGCAGGCCGCCTATTTAGAAGAGGCCACTGCGCTCTGGAATCATGGCCTTGAATCTAAGCATGAAATGAAGGACCGACGTTTTTCAAGCGAGGCATGGACTGCCAATCCCATGGCCGCTTTCACGGCGGGCTCTTATTTGCTGAATGCCAAAACACTCATGGGTTTGGCTGATGCGGTTGAGGCCGACGAACACACACAAAACAAAATCAAATTTGCAGTCGAGCAATGGGTTGCGGCTTCTGCCCCAAGCAACTTCTTAGCCTTCAATGCAGAAGCGCAAAAGAAAGCCATAGACACTCAAGGTGAGAGTCTTGCCAAGGGAATTCAAAACTTGTTGCATGACATGCAGCAGGGTCATGTGTCCATGACAGACGAAAGCAAGTTTGTGGTGGGTGAAAACGTGGCCACCACCGAAGGCGCTGTGGTTTTTGAAAATGAATATTTTCAATTGATTGAGTACAAACCGCTCACGGCCAAGATTTACGAAAAACCATTTTTGTTGGTGCCGCCTTGCATCAACAAGTTTTACATTCTTGATTTGCAGCCTAACAATTCATTCATTCGTTATGCAGTCAGTCAAGGTCACCGCACCTTTGTGGTCAGCTGGCGCAACCCCGATGAAAGCATGGCGCAAAAGTCATGGGATGACTACATTGAAAATGCGGCCATCAAAGCCATCAGCCAAGTTCAGCACATCACGGGTGCCAAGCAAATCAATGCTTTGGGCTTCTGTGTAGGCGGCACCATTTTGAGCAATGCTTTGGCTGTCTTGGCAGCGCGCGGTGAAAAACCTGTGGCCAGTGCCACATTTCTGACCACGCTCATTGACTTTACCGATACAGGCATCCTAGATGTTTTCATTGACGAAAACTTCGTGAAATTCCGTGAAATGCAAATGGGCAAGGGCGGTTTGCTCAAAGGGCAAGACTTGGCTTCTACCTTCAGCTTCTTGCGCCCCAACGACTTGGTGTGGAACTATGTGGTTGGCAATTATTTAAAAGGTGAATCACCTCCGCCGTTTGACTTGCTGTACTGGAACAGCGACTCCACCAATTTGCCTGGCCCTTTTTACGCGTGGTACTTGCGCAATACCTATTTGGAAAATAAATTTGTCACGCCTGGTGCTGTGACGGTGTGTAGCGAACAGATTGACCTGGGCAAGCTAGACATGCCCGTTTACATCTATGGCTCCAGAGAGGACCATATCGTGCCCATTGGTGGTGCCTATGCATCGACTCAGCACCTTCCTGGCAAAAAACGATTCGTCATGGGTGCATCGGGGCACATTGCAGGTGTGATCAATCCACCGGCAGCCAACAAGCGCAGCCACTGGTTGCGTGAAGATGGCAAATTTCCGGCTACGTCCGACCAATGGATTGCTGGCGCCACAGAATTGCCTGGCAGTTGGTGGACCGACTGGTCTAATTGGCTGCACAAGCATGCTGGCAAGCAAATTGCTGCGCCTAAGCATTATGGAAAAGATGCCAAATTCAAAGCCATTGAAGCGGCGCCAGGGCGCTACGTCAAGGCGCGTGCCTAATTCGAAATTTAAATTCAGTTCGTAGATTAAAAAAGGAAGACACATGGAAGACATCGTCATTGTTTCAGCTGCTCGCACAGCTGTGGGTAAGTTTGGTGGCTCATTGGCCAAAATTGCAGCGCCAGAGTTGGGCAGCATTGCCATTCGCGAAGCCATTGCTCGCGCTGGCCTTGGCATGGATCAAATTGGTGAAGTCATCATGGGCCAAGTTTTGACGGCTGGCGCAGGACAAAACGCTGCACGGCAAGCCATGATGAAAGCCGGCGTTGCCAAAGAAACACCCGCCCTCACCATCAACGCGGTGTGTGGCTCTGGTTTGAAAGCCGTCATGTTGGCAGCGCAAGCTGTGGCATGGGGCGACAGCGACATTGTGGTGGCAGGTGGTCAAGAAAACATGAGCGCATCACCCCACGTTTTGATGGGCTCACGTGATGGACAGCGCATGGGCAACTGGAACATGGTTGACACCATGATTGTGGATGGCTTGTGGGATGTGTACAACCAATATCACATGGGCATTACGGCTGAAAATGTGGCCAAGGCCAATGGCATTACACGCGACATGCAAGATGCTTTGGCATTGGGCAGCCAGCAAAAAGCCAGCGCCGCACAAGATGCGGGCAAGTTCAAAGATGAAATTGTCGATGTGCTTATTCCTCAGCGCAAAGGCGACCCCTTGGTCTTCAATGTCGATGAATTCATCAACAAGAAAACCAATGCAGAAGCCTTGGCAGGTTTGCGTCCTGCATTTGACAAAGCCGGTTCAGTGACTGCGGGCAATGCCTCGGGTCTCAATGATGGTGCTGCTGCTGTGGTGGTCATGACGGCTAAAAAGGCTGCGGCTTTAGGCCTCAAGCCTCTGGCGCGCATCGTCTCATTTGGCACCAGCGGCTTAGACCCTGCCACCATGGGCATGGGCCCCGTGCCAGCATCGCAAAAGGCATTGCAACGTGCCGGTTGGAAAGCCAGCGATGTAGATTTGTTTGAATTGAACGAAGCCTTTGCAGCCCAAGCCTGCGCAGTCAACAAAGCATTGGACATTGACCCAATGCGTGTCAATGTCAATGGCGGCGCCATCGCAATTGGTCACCCCATTGGTGCATCTGGCTGCCGTATTTTGGTGACACTCTTGCATGAAATGCAACGCCGTGATGAAAAGAAGGGCCTTGCGGCCTTGTGCATTGGTGGCGGTATGGGCGTGTCATTGACTCTAGAGCGTTAATTTTTCAGAAACTCAAATAACTCATTAACATAGGAGACAAATCCATGAGTCAAAAAGTAGCATACGTTACGGGTGGTATGGGCGGCATCGGAACCGCCATCTGCCAGCGCCTTCACAAAGAAGGTTTCAAGGTCATTGCAGGTTGCGGCCCAACACGTGACTTCACCAAGTGGTTGGACGAACAAAAAGCATTGGGCTTTACCTTCTACGCATCTGTGGGAAACGTGGGTGATTGGAATTCAACCGTCGAAGCTTTTACAAAAACCAAAGCCGAGCATGGCACCATTGACGTGTTGGTCAACAACGCAGGCATTACCAAAGACCGCATGTTCTTGAAAATGTCGCGCGAAGATTGGGATGCAGTCATTGAAACCAACCTGAACTCCATGTTCAACGTGACCAAGCAAGTGGTTGCCGACATGGTTGAAAAAGGCTGGGGCCGCATTGTGAATATTTCATCTGTCAATGGTGCAAAGGGTCAAGCGGGTCAAACCAACTACTCTGCTGCCAAAGCAGGCATGCACGGCTTCTCTATGGCTTTGGCACAAGAGTTAGCCACCAAAGGCGTGACAGTGAATACCGTTAGCCCTGGTTATATTGGCACCGACATGGTCAAAGCCATTCGTGCCGATGTGCTGGAAAAGATTGTGGCCACAGTGCCTGTCAAGCGTTTGGGTGAGCCCAGCGAAATCGCGTCCATCATTGCTTGGTTGGCGTCTGAAGAAGGCGGCTATGCCACGGGTGCTGACTTCGCTGTGAATGGTGGCTTGCACATGGGTTAATGCCCAGCATTTTTTCCAGTGTTGACCATTTGCATGGCCGAGGCTATCAGGGACGATACCTCTGTCATGTTGCCTGGCACGATGAGTGTGGTTTTGGCATCTTGTGCCACCTTGCTGTAGGCAATGACAGCTTGCTCGGCCACTTTCAGTTGCACAGCTTGCTCACCGCCTGGTTTTTGAATGGCAGAGGCAATGCGCTCAATGGCCTGGGCTGTGGCTTCGGCCACCGCCAAAATAGATGCGGCATCACCTTCGGCTTTGTTGATCACGGCCTGTTTCTCGCCTTCAGAGCGCGCAATGAAGGCCTCGCGTTCGCCCGTGGCAATGTTGATTTGTTCTTCACGGCGTCCTTCTGAGGCTGCAATGAGGGCCCGCTTTTCACGCTCGGCCGTGATTTGCGATTGCATGGCATGCAAAATTTCTTTGGGTGGTGTCAGGTCTTTGATTTCATAACGAAGTACTTTGACGCCCCAGTTCAAGGCTGCTTCATCGATGGCTGCCACCACTTGGGCATTGATGATATCGCGCTCTTCGAATGTTTTGTCGAGTTCTAATTTGCCAATGACACTGCGCAAGCTGGTTTGAGCCAATTGCGTAACGGCCACAATGTAATTGGATGAGCCGTAGCTGGCCAGTTTGGGGTCGGTGACCTGGAAGTACAAAATGCCGTCAACCTGCAGTTGTGTGTTGTCTCGGGTGATGCAAACTTGGCTGGGCACGTCGAGCGGAATTTCTTTGAGGCTGTGTTTTTGAATGACGTTGTCAATGAATGGCACCACAAAATTAAGGCCTGGCGTAAGGCTAGCGTGGAACTTGCCCAAGCGCTCAACCACCCATGCGTTTTGTTGAGGTACGACCTTGACGGTTTTGATGATGAACAAGACCGCAATGGCCAATAGGACGATTGCAATTTCCATGATGTTTCTTTCTTTGAGGCTAACGTTGACTTAAACTTTATGCAGCACCAAAGTGTTGCCCTGAATATCTTGGATTTGATAAACGCCAAGTTCTTGCGGAATTCCTTCTGCACAAATAGCGGTCCAGTTGGCACCTCTGTGCTTAACTTGCGCAGTGCCATTGCTGAGCCATTCATGCACTTCCACTGTTTCACCGACATCCAAGTGTTGGGCAGAAACTTCTTCGGGATGAGACTTTAATTTTTGCAAAGAATAAACACGCCACAAAATGACAGCGAGTCCACCGACCACCTATCCGGTGATCAGTTGTGATGAAAAACTAAACTGAGCGTGCGCTGCAATAGCACCTGCTGAAGCGCCGATGGCCAGCATGAGCAAGTAGAAGGTGCCCGTCATCAGTTCTATGCCAACAAGTGAGCCTGCAATGAGCCACCAAATGGTTGATTCGTTCATGGATAGTTTCCCTTTGACTAACGTGTCTCTTAAACGCAATCGTGCCACGTATTGGCCGTAAGTGTGGAGATTCCGTTTGTTTGAAAGGGATTGCAAGCTTCTTTTGCTCAATTCTTGTTAAGAATCAGAGGTTTGAATATTGATGCAATTTATTTATAAGTTGTCGATTGACAACTAATTGTGAATCGATTACTCTGGAGACTCACTTGAAGCGAACAAAACATCCTAAAAAATAAATCGAGAACGCTATTCAGTTTGCTGAGTCTCAAAACTGGCGAATTCAAGTAGGGGGATCGCACGCATGGGGAAAAATGTACTGCCCATTCAATCAAGAAAATTGCCGTTGTGGAGAGTTCTGCATTACTTCAATTTGGAGTACGCCTAAAAGTCATGAGAATCATGCAAATGCATTGATGCGGGTTGTTGAAAAGTGTGAGGTACGTTTGTTTAAATTGAGTCAATTGCTCAAAACAATCAAGAATAATTTAAAGAGCTAAAAATGGAATACAACTTTATTTTGAAATATCAAATTGACCATGGTGAGGATGCAGGCGATAGCATTGCAGAGCGATTAGGCGGAGGCGGGTGTGATGATGCTTTGTTGGGTTTGGGACAGCCTGGTCGCATTGCTCTTAACTTTTGCCGTCAAGCAAAGTCAGCTGAAAAAGCGCTGTTATCGGCATTGTCAGACGTTAAGACAGCGTTACCTGAA
>Ga0214919_10001004_pt1 | contig 47612 bp, 59 predicted proteins | sample LL1503_MetaG_FD_177994 | JGI IMG/M metagenome (GOLD analysis project Ga0214919, IMG submission 177994) | Freshwater microbial communities from Lake Lanier, Atlanta, Georgia, United States - LL-1503 | ecosystem: Environmental > Aquatic > Freshwater > Lake | place: USA: Georgia | collected...
CAGCTCTTACATATGTGTCATATGCATTGACTACGAGGTTGCCTACACCAGAGATTTGAGTGGTTGCCATTTACGGCACCGCCTTTCTGGGTTAGTACCCAGCTTTACCAAGATCTGCAAATAACGCCTTCAATGCATCTGGCCCCTTAGTGGCGGCCTCATCCATCTGAGCCTGAATCATCTGTTCACGGTCGGCACTAATGCCACCATCAATAGTTGCTTGGGCTTTCTTGTAGGTATCTGCAAAACCATCAGGTAAACCTGAGTTTGATTGGTTGGATGGCACACCGAATACATCACCGTATTCTGCGAGCCATGACGACAACGATTCCTCCGTGAGGTCGATGTCCTGCGGAATGAAAGCCGAAATCTTCGGGTTCACTCCTCGAGCCGTGAGGACTTCTGAAATAGTCCGGTCTCTTTTATCTTTACGCAAACTTGAAAGCTCTTCCTGAATTTCTTTCAGTTGCTTTTCTTTTGCCTTATTGGCCTTGCGTAGTTGACCGAGAACATCATTCGATTCCGTATCGAAATCATCCTCATCGTCTTCGTAATTGGACATGTGTCCTACTCCCTTTTCTATGTTAGTCGCTGGCCACAATGCAATCGGGGAAATGCATCGGCTCCAACTTCCGGTCTTATACTCATCTCAAGTTCCGGCGATCCAAGAGACGGAGTGGGTGTTCAGGTCTTGAACCTGAATGACTGCCAGTCACCCTATTTATTAAATTAAGCCTGTGGTCTTTGTTCCCAATGCTGAACGACCAATGGCACTTGTGCCACCGAATGCTGCTGCACCGATTGCTTGGATTCTAGATCCCTTCATCTGTGCCGCTACATCGCCACCAAACTCGGCAGCAATAGCCTCTTGGGCCCCATAACTTTCGCCATAGATCTGTCCTATAGCACCAGTAGTTTGTATATCCTTTTGAACCTTTGAATAGGCTTGGCGTTGTTGACCATAGGTCAAGTTACCTGCACCGTATTGCTGACCAATACCAGCTTGTTCTTTACTTAATCCTGAAATAAGAGCTGCTGCTGTATTCATATTCTTTCCAGCAATAGACTCAAGTATTGGTTGACCCTTGGTTGGATCAGCAAAGTATGCTGTCAAAGCTTCATCGCCAATACCGTATAGGTCTTTAAGTTGACCACGGATACCCGGATCTGTTGACTTAACAAAGTCGCTATAGGCTTGCATGGTATTAGCAACATCTGTCACATTGTAATTATTCTTTAAGAATGTTTGGAAATCTGTTGTTTGGTCATAGAAACCTTTTGGAGCATTATATGCTTGCATTGTCTTCTGGTACTCATCTTCCATACCAACAATGGTCTTCTCATCTAATGCCTTAAATCCATTGGCTAAACGATCTTCATTGACTTTACCAAAGCGATCATAGTAAGACTTTGTATTGATAAGTGCTAAATAGAATCCTTCTGATGAGGTAGGGATTTCGTCAAATGCTTTACCAAATCTATCTTTACCTGTGCCATTATAGATGTTAACAATTTCTTGTCCAAGCTCGGCCATACCTGCTTGGGCAAAGCGTTCTTTGGTAATTTCAAATGCTGATTTACGCTGGGCATTAAGGGCATCAGTTTTGGCTTGGTTTTGTTGATCCTGAAGTTGCTTGAGAAGAGCTGCATTGTTGTCAGCCATCATCTTATTTATTTGATCTGTAGTAAGACCGGGTTGGGATTTAGTTCCTGTAATCTCAGATGTTCCATCTGAATAAAATGTTGTAAATGTTCCATCACCATTGGCAGCAATTCTAGTTACGGTTTTACCTGTTGATGTTTTGGTTCCAGTAATTTCAGTAGTGCCATCGCTATATGTAACAGTAAAAGTTCCATCACCATTAGGAACGGTTGATACTATTGTTTTTCCAGTTCCGTAAGCTCCGTTTGGATCAGTTGGAACATATTCTCCCGTTCTGGGATCTAACTTAAACGGAGATGTTGGGTTTACTGTTTCTCCAGAAGAATTTACATATCCTTCCTTTGTTCTAGTAGAACCTGTCGGAATTGGCCCAACATACATTCCGTTGTTTGGGTTTCCTTCAGTAAGACCAGTTGGAGTTCCAGAAGCAGCGGCAACACCGGCAGCAGTAGATGTATCTACAGTTCTTCCGGGGCCTTGATCCCCACCGACAGGAACAGCAGAAGAAGCTGCTGGAGTCTTGGAAGGAATAGCTACAGAAGAGCCAGAGAAAATTGCTGTCTGTCCTGCTGCGGCACGAGCCGCAATAGTGGCATTGCGTGGGTCAGCAAGGATTGCATCGACTGTAGTTCCGTTTGCCTTAGCAATACCGGAAAGCGTATCTCCAGACTTTACTGGAACTTTAGCTGTTTGTGCCATTACCCGATTACTCCGAATCTGCTAAATACATCTAGCGTTTTTGAATCTAAGTTTTGTCTAGCGTTAGATGTATATTGCCAACGACTATCTTTGTATAGATTTTGTTCAAACTCCCACAACGGTGTTACTGCTGTGCTTGTCTTATCTCCTACTGTTGTAGTTCTGCCCATCATTGCCTTGCGAATAGTTGGATCCTCAAGATCCAATGACCCTTCAGGAATCTCAAGGATTCTTTGAACTGCTCCGATATAAGGACTTGCGATAGATAGAACTGACTCACCATTCATAATACGATCTTTGAATGCTGGAAATAGTTTGACTGCTTCATTGCGAAGATTCTCATCAATAGCCTCAGTAGAGGTATCTCCTAGATAAGCCATCTGACCAAGGTTTGCAGCAGACTCAGCAGTAAGGCTTAGACCGTATTGCTTATACTTTGTCTTAACCATTGTGATGTTAGAAGCAATAGCCATCTGGACATCTGGTTGTGCAAGGTATTGTGAGCTGTGCTTTATCTTCTTATCAAAATCTCCAAGGCTTGTTGCTGCTTTGAATATTGTCTGGAAGTTTTGATCTGAAATCTGGAACTGAGAATTAGATAATTTCAAAGCCTTCTTGTAGGTATCAATAAAATCTGAAGCAGCAGTTTGAAAATCTGAACCTGCTCGCATGAGCCTTGCTACATCTGGCTTAGTGGTATCTAGCTGATAATCAGAGATAGCCTTTAGGCGAAGATCATATGAGACTTCTTCGATTGTCTTTACCTTGCCAAGGATCTGGTCACGGTATGAATCGGTAGTCGCTTGATCCAGTTTAAGACCATTGCCAATAGCTGCTGCACCAATGAGTGAGTATGTGCGTTGGTTTACATCTTTATACCAAACGGTGTCACGAAGATATGGTGCAACTACTGTATCAAAATCTGCATTCTGTTGAGCAAAGGTTATCAACTTATCGTAGATAAGAGTTTTATACTTTCCATTTTCTGCTGTCTTAAAGTAATCAAGTAGGAACTTGCTTCCATATGTTCCAAGTGATTCTTGTTGTTTGGCTGTAAGGGTTCCGGTTTTGGCAGCTTCGGCATCAGCTTTCTTTTTAGCAGCAGCATCTGTTTTAACTTTAGCTGCTGCAATCTGTTCTGGAGTTTGTGCTACTTTCCCGGTATCCCCAACCTTGGCACCAGCATCTCCAGCAACTTTTTCTGCAACAACTTTCTTGCCTGTTGCATCCCAAGATCCAGTAGAAGAAATCCACTTTCCAGCAAGAACATTAAATGTGGCATCTAAAGGAACACCCTTAGGGGGAGTTACCGTAGAAGTCATACCCCCGGGTTGGTCAGATACATTTCCGCTTGGAGTTCCACCACCGGCAACAGGTGCTTTCTTCGGTAATAACTTTCCAGAGTTATCTACTTCATACTTTCCAGCAGATAAATCTTTTACTTCTTGATATGCAGTTGTTTGTGCAGAAAGGGTTGAATTGTAACGCTTTGAGTAATATTGAATATCACGCTCTTGTGCTGTAGTGATTCTTCCACCAGCATCAGTAATATCTTTTACTATCTGTTTGATTCTTACTAGATCATCATCTAGTGAAGTTTGTAAACCCTCAGCATATTTGGTTCGGCTTTGAGCGGTAAGTTTAATTCTTCTTTCAGCATCGTTAGATGCTCTAAGTTTGTCTGAAGCTGCTTTTGCTATATCTCTTGCAGACTTAGCAGCAGCAGCATTAGCTGCTGCATCTTTAATAAGTTGACTTACATCTATTGGTTTGTTTTCAGCCATTATTGTCCAGCCGCCAATCTAGCAATGCCATCTGCATAAGAGTTAAATTTAATGTTAGTTGCCTCTGTATTAAGTGCCTCATCAGATCGAATAGCCTGTTCCACTACTTCTCCTCTACCACCCAATGTTGCACCACCGGTTGAAGATACATTATATGAATTAGTACCAGTCTGTGTCTGAGTTGTTATTGAAGGGTTTGACTTTTCATACTTTGTGATAGCAGCAGTTAGATAGTTCATATCTGACTCGGATGGATCTCTGCCAAGTAAAGCTCTTGCTCCGGCTCGTGCAGCATTCCGTGCAGTTGCTGGATCAGATAGGTTTACAGAACGAGTTGTAGTTGTGGTTCCTGCTCCACCACCACCAGTAGCAATACCTTTGACAATTTCTTGCCAAGTAGCACCAGCAGCATTGGCATCTTTAAGTAAAGAAATCATTGCTTGGTTATCTGCATCAATCCAGTTGGCTGTTTGATAGTTAGACTTTGATAAGTAATTGCCTTGCACTAGCAATGCTTTGATAGCATTTTGATCTGGAAGTGTTGCAAATTGAGGTTCTGTAGAACGGATAATTCCAATAGTCTTTAGCGTTGGATCATAAAGTGCTGTTTGAAATGCACCAGTAATCGTAGTTTTCTTACCATTAACATCAGTAAATGTCTGTCCGGGTCTCCATACATTTGTTCCTTTTGCTGTAAAGGAAGAACCAGTTGATCCTGCGGTTGGCAAAGAGGCAACGATGGCATCTTGACGAGCCTTAAGTTCGGCTGCTAGTCGAGCTTTCTTTTGTGCTTCTGTCTCTGTTGCCATTATTGGTTTCCTGTTTCTGTTGCAAATATACGCCAGTACATAACACTAAACTCTGGATAAGCAGCAATCACTTGATATGCTGCATTATCTAGCCATTCTGCTATAGGTTTAACTGAAACACCTGTAAGGGTTTTGTATCCAGATTGTGCTGCTGCATCTGTTGCTGCCTTGCGATACTGCAAGAATTCTGCAAGACCTTTACCTGATTCAGTAGCTGCAAACTTATCGTTACTTAGAGCTGCTGTTACTTCTTTGAGCAATGTCTCACGAGGAACACCTGCTGATCGATAATCAGGTTGACCACCAAAATCACCATCTAATGTTTCCTTGCGACTTTGATACATAGCATGGGCATCTTTAGGATCTGTACCCTGCATGATTGCAGTTGCTTCATCTGATTGAAGCTTTGCTTTACGGGCTGAGTAAACATAACGGGCTGCTTCAGCCATCATGTCAGCAGGGGATAACTTGAAACGCTGTCCTGTTTGCTCTTGCCATTTAGCAAACTCTTGTGAGTATTGACCACCGGGGAAGAACAAGGAGAATGCATTCTTATATTGAAGTGCATCATCTCTATTGTTGAGATAGAAACTCCATGCTTCGCTAGTTGGTTGAACTCCACCGCGAGATCCAGATACCAAAGCAAAGAGGGCTGAATCGCCATACTTCTCTGCCCACTTAGCAATGGATACTGCGTAGTTATCTGGGTTATTTGCACGAATCTGTAAAAAGTCATTCATCATCAATGCCTGAACATGGAAGTCACCAGTCTTATCCTTAGCAAGGATATTCGGTGCAATAGCACCGGGTGATAAGTTGGCAAAGATTCCACGCCATAGGGCAAGAACTCGGTTGAGTTTTCCTGAGTCTTCAAGAAGTTTCTGTTGGTTAGGGCCATCAAGTGGGAACTCACCATACTTACCAGTAGTTGCAAGGTAAGTCATAATTGGTCGAAGTGTAGAAAGGTTCTTCGCCTCGTATGAGTTAACACCTAAACCGTAAAGAAGTCTTTGGGCCCAAGCTGGGGTAAATGATTCTACTATTCCAGTCTTTGAGTCTGGGGCCCCAAATGGATAGATGATGTTACGAAGTTGATCCGCAATCCAACCATTTTGATTCTGAACAACTTTACCAACAGTAAGTTGCATACCCGGCCCAACACCCGGTAACAATTCGTTACTGAATGCAAGGTTCAAAGATGGAATTGAAAGTGATGTAGGCATACCGGGAACCTTTTCACCAGCAACAGTTCCAAGCATTCCACCAAGAATATCTCCAACAAATGGCAAGATCATACGAGGATCTCCATATGTTGGATCCTTATAGATAAACCCTTGACCCGGATCATTCCAGTTGTCATTAGTCCACTCGTAGATAACGCCAGTCTCTGGATGAGTTAAAAACTCAAAAGCATTAGTTGCCTTATAGGTACGGGCTTTGCCTTGAAGCTTAAAGGTATTAGTTACATCCTTAGCAACTAGCTTGCCCCATACATCCATGGTGTTAGCAAATGCTCCAATGAATGGTGCAACCATACGCAATGCAACGGCATACTGCCTCTGTCGCATAGCATCGTAATAAAGTTTCTGAATCTTATCTGCTGCTAGATTACTTGCAACACCATGCATATCATCAACAGATAAACCACGATCATCTAATGTCTTAATTGCTTCACGCATCTTAGATAACGCTGGATTAGTAAAGTTTGCAGGAACTCCAAAGATCTTAGTTCCGGAAAGTTCTTTCTCTGCAATAGGAAGAATCTTTTCAGCTTCTGCCTTGGACATAAGGTTCATGTGTTCACCAACTGAGTTCCAATATTGTTGGCGATACTCTGGGCCAAGTGCCATACGCTTTTCAACAGTTGCTGAGAAACGGAAAAACTTTGCTGCTGCTTTATCCCATGTGCCTTTTAATGCACCTGCTGTTTCGTATGATTCGGCAGGAAGCTTGAGCTGACCAATAGCATTATCCACATTGACAGCATCTGCAACACGATAATCTTTAAGGATACGAGATAGCCATACATCTTTAGCAGTATTGCCCTTAGGGTCAAAACCATTCTTACCCTTAAGTCTTTGTCCTTTGATGTCAACCATATGCTTTCCAGCAATGAAGTCACGGATCTCTTGGCGACCACCAGCAAGGTTATCAACACCTTTAACTATGATGTCCATATATTGAGATACTGCATCTTTAGCAACATTGAGATCTTCTGCATTAAAAATTGCATTGTGTTGTTGTGAGATGCCACCAAGTTGCTTGCGTAGCAAGTTACCTTGTTCTGTCTCAAACATAAAATCTGTAATGATTTGTTTTTCATTGTTAGCCAATGTCAAACCTTGTGCTGCTTTGTTAGCAAGGAATACTTTAGCTTCTGGGAACCAAGGCTTTAGTTTACCTGCGGCATCTCTGGATCCACCGTTAATTCCACCAGCCACTAAACGGGCTATAGTAGATTCACGATATTGCAAGATAGCACCAGCCCATGCACGGTTAAATTGTTTCTCGTCTTTGCCAATGAATCGCATTCCAGTAGGAAGCATTCTTTGACCTTGACCAACACCCATGCCATAGCTGCGAGACATCATAACTGCATACTTATCTGCATCAGATAAAGCTGCACCCTTAAAGCCATCAACATCTACTTGCTTGACTAGATCATCAAAGCGATTACCAAATACTGTGTTATCAAATCTACTCATACGAGTTAGATACTTAGCCATTGCATTACCCTCTGGGTTACCCATTGACATAGCAATGAATCTCAAAGGATGATTGAATAAAGTTGTTGATCCGGCAAAGAATGAACGAACCTGCATATCCATAATGTTTCGCTCAATATAGGATAGGCGACCTACAAGAACAGACTGCTTGAAGAATGTATCAAATAGTTCTGTGCTTACGGTTCTAAATTGTTGGGCCCCTTCGGATCTTGACAAAATGTTTCTTGTCTTACCTGTGAGCTGTCGCATGGCATTGGTGTCAGGCCACTTGATATAATTTGCAAGTTGTGAGTCAAGTAGTGGATCCAACTCTGAGACCGTGATCTTCTTTCCTGCGCTAATAACCGATTGAACATCGGTTCCGTTACCAGCGACTTGAGCAAGAAATCTACGGTTTGCATCTTGTTCTTTCTTAAATACTCTTGCTGCACTCTCAAGCATTTTGCCTTGTTCTTCTGAAAGTTTAGGCATTTGTTCTTTGACTACAGATGTAATGGTGTCAATAAAGACATTGAATCGTTCAGTAGATGTCTCTGACTTCATCATGGCTTTGACTGCACTTGTACGAAGAGCCTCTGAAGCACCAATGAACGGAAGAACATCGTGCATTTGACGGACTAACTTATCTACATCATCAAGATGGATAAGATCTTTAGTGGGTGCCATGCGTGTGAAAATTGAATCATTTACTTTAGTAAGACCCTTTTCAACAAAAGAGTTAAGAAGGAATTTTTCTTTTACTGCTCGAGCAAGTTGCAAACTGTTAGGGTTATAGAGTCCTGACTCAATCTTCAATGCACGAGACTGTGCAGATAAACCTAAACGAGTTCCGGTTCCGAGGTCTAAACCAATCTGACCTGCAAGGATCTGTAGAACTTCTTTCTCTGTTCCGGCAGCAGCTAGTTCCTTGGCAACAGCAACAGTTACCTTGCCATTCATTGCTTTCCATAGATCATAGTATTGATCTGGTGCATAGTGAGTAGCAATCATCTTAGATACATTGCGACCTAATGGGCCAAAGAATGCATCTGATGCTTTCTGATAATCAAGTATCTGCTTGCCAGCAATAGTGGTTAGACCAAAGTGTGATTCAGTTGCTAACTGACGGCGACCCATTGCTTCTTCTAGTGCAGACTTTGCTTCTGCTTGAGTAGCTGCATGATCTTTAATAAACTTAAGATTTGACTGATAGATAGAATCATACTTATCAAATTCTTTTTGTGCTGCTGAAACAAGATTACCCTTTTCAGCAATTTGCTTATCTAGTTCAGCAATCTGTTCCATGACAGTTAGGCGACCAGCAGCAGCACCTTGTGCCATGCCTCCGACCTGTTGGGTAATTGCACCCTCAGTAGTTCCGGCTTGCTTTCCAAAGTCAAGAATATCTGGAGAGTTAATTGCATCTGCTTTGAAGCGACCAAAGTCGCTAAGCTTTGCTGCAAATGGATCTACAGTCTGTGCAAAGTAAGCGTATCCACCACCACCAACACCACGAGTAGCACCTACCTGATCGAAACCTTGAATGCCAGACTTTTGGTAAGCTTGATAAAGTTTATCAACAATACCAAGTTTTGCTGCTGCATCAACTACTTCTCCATGCAATGCACCGGGTGTATCAATTACATCTAAAACCTTTTGAACCTTCTCATCAGCAACGCCAGCCTTAGATGCAATATCGATAAGGTTAGATCCAAGTTCATTACCAAGGCGTGTAGCCTGTGGGGAATCTCCAGCTTTAACAAGTGCTGACCAAGTTACCAATCGTGGCTTTTGTTTTGCAGCAACACGAACAACTAACTCATCAGTTCCTTGAAGACCTTGAACTGCTGGGCGATTACCCTTCTTAAGAGCAGCCTCTTCAGTTGTATGAATAAGTCCGGGAGCAAGTTTCTCTTGTTGTGCAAGTGTTTCGGAAGTCTTTACGACTTCATCAAAACCTTTGGCATCTAAGATTCCTTGAACTTCTGCTGCTCTACCAGCAGAATTAAGTTCAAGACGATGAGCCATAAGGTCTTCACCTTTACGCTTTTTCCCAACTAATTGAGCAGATGTATCTCCCTCTTTCTTGAGGGCTGCAAAAAGTGTGTCTCTACGCTGGCTTAGTTCACCATACTGTGCATCAATCAAATCAGCTTGAGTCTTAGCATTATGTGTTAATTCATATAGGCGATCCATCTCAGGCATGAGTTCTTCAACATCTGCTGCGTGTTTAGCTATGTCGCCTTCAAGCATTGCAATATCACCAGATGCAACTCTGGCATCAGCCATAGTTGCTTTAAGTTGACCAGCAATATCTTCACCTTCACGCAAAACATTTTTTACTGGTTGCGCTTTTGCTACTGCTGCGGCTGCTGCCGCTTTAGGGCCAAAGCGTAATGAAATTCCAGCTTTACTAAGTTTGACTAAACCAAAACCGGGAACATAAGTCAAAGGATCTAATGCAATGTTCATTACAAAACCTGCTGTTGCTTGGAATGTACGAGCAGCCTTAGATTCAGGATCTTCAAATAATGCTTGAGTCATGCCAGAGGCATAAGTCCAAGGGCCGCCATACTTCATCTTTGGCCCACCAGCAATTTGTGCTTTCAGTAATGCTTTACCTACAGCAGAATTAGCATCTGTTCCAAGAAAGCCCGATCCAACATCTACTTTACCTGTTGTAAGCAATGATTTAATTGCTTGTCCTGATTGGGTTTCATCCCAAGTATTAAAAAGATTAGGGGCCCTACCTGCTGCTATCTGACGGATAGATCCTTCGAGTAACTCGAATGGAGTAGTAAGTGCCATAAATGCTGTACGAGTAAGAGGAGCAAGGAAGTCAACAGGGGAACCTTTTGAAACCTTATTGGCTTCTTTAAGTTTAGTTGCTGCTTGTTTAGCGGCTTCACGCTGAACATCTACAGATGATTGTGCATCAAGGGTTGCTGCGGCAGAAGAAGTTTGTTGATTAGGGCTGGCTCCAGCTTTGCTTAATGCAAGTACAGTTCCTGCACCAGCATTAGGGTATGTCTTAGCCATGGTTGCAACTTGAGATGCAAATGCCGGGGTAAGCCACTTGTTATTCTCAGTCTTACGCCATTGCTCATAAGCAGCAGTTCCTTCTTGAGGAATGCTTGCAATGTCAGAACCTAAAGATGTACCAGCAAGAGTGCCGCCAATTTTTCCTGCCATTTAGCGACCTTCAGATGTAAGTCTTTGAACCACTCTGGTTAGGTCTGGGTCTGGAAACATTGCAGCCAATGCACGAAGAGTTGCAGCAGTATCATCCGGTGCAGAAGGGGCAGTAGGTAAAACCTCAGGGCCAGCACCGGGGCCAAATGATGCACCGTGTGTGATCTCAGCATTCTGATCTGGATTAGGAGTGTTCAAATTATTTACTGGCATAGGCCTTGTTGCACCCATTGGGCCAGTACCTGCTGCTGGAGTCTCACTTGCTGCTAATGGTGCTGATGTTCCCATATTATATGTGGCTTGTCCTTCACCATAAGGCATACCCGGAACATATTGTGCAGCTTGACGACCATTGTAACCTTGTAGATCTTGTCGCTTAGAATATTGTGCAGGGCCAGAGACCGTTACATCAGCCATCTTTAGCCTCCATTTTCTCAATGTCTTTAGAATACTTCTCCCACATATATCGCTTCTTGGCTTCGTTAACCGAATGCGAGTGGATAACCTTAGTTATCAGGGAGAAAAAATCTGCGAATGAATAACTTATTTTGTACAAAAGTTCTGCTACTGCGTAGATAAAATCTATTTTCTTAGCAGGGCGAGCCATGATAAACATATCCTCTAGATCTTCTAGATCATTGAAGTTATCTTCGTTCATAGCTCACCCCACTTAAGAATTGTTACTTAGCTTTCTTTCCTGCTGCTGATGCTGCTTTTCCGTTTGTGCCAAAAATAAGCATTGCATTTTTACCCTTAGCTGCCATCTTTCCCATTACTGGGCCAAGAACAGGGGCTGGGGCTACTGCACCTTTTTTAGTTCCGAACATATTGCACCTCCCGATGCTTTTTTACGCTGCCCCACCGAGGGCTGCTAGTAGTTGTGCCATCTCTGGCCTTGCTCCACCGGGTGCTTGACCCGGAGGAATAGAGGAACCGGCAGCCGGGGCCGCTCCCGGAATCCCCATGGGGGATTGCGAAGCACCGGGGGCCATCGCAGTCGCTGCCGGTTCTGCTATCGGAGCAAACGCTTTAGCAACGATTGTCTCCAATGCTTGACCTTTTTGCCGACCTTCGATGATGTCGGCAAGTCTTTTAACAGCTTCTGTTGGATCCCCACCTTGAGTAGCAAGCATTGGTATTGCATTTGCATACTGTGCAACGGCTGCACGGAGTGAGTCACGAAGTTCTTCGATGTCTATTCGTTGTTCTTCTTGAGTAACATTGATTGAGAATGGAAGGTTACGGCGTAGGAAATCACGAGATATAAGCTTGTCTCCACGAAGTTGCAATCCAAAGATTGCTGCACGGTTAGGATCAAGTCCAGCCATAAGTCCATATTGAACATCTACGGTATAATCACCATTGATGTCACGAGCAGGAACATACTTAAGTTCATAAGGTGTTCCATCATCTGTACCACGGATTGTTTTTTGAGTAGATCCGAAAACCTTCTCATCTACACAGAATGCGATACCGATAAGATTGATAAAGAAGCGAGCAAAGACAGCCTGTGCTGCTTTGATCTGTGAATCAAATCCACCCATAAGGGCTTGAACTCCACGGCCTGTAACGATAGATGCATCGATAGTTCCGGTACGACCCTCTGGATAACGAGATCCAGTACGAAGTTCACGGTCTAGATTCTGTGTCTCAGCAAAGACTCCGCTTGGAAGTTCGATTGGAACTCTACGGATTCTCTCTGGAGTATTAGAACGAAGCAAAGCATCAGGGCCAAGTGTAAATTCTTGAACATCTGGTGGAATAGCAATAGGTGCATTGACAGATTTCTTGGCTGCTTCTAGTTGCAATAGAGCAAAACGAGCCTTAGCCATCTGAACAGGTAGCACATCATCGAACTGACCACGGGTTTGACCATCAACTGTTGGTCGTTCTGCAACATCTACAAGGACTTTACCTAGAAGATTAGGGGTAGAAGATAGAACTAAGTTATCAACCTCTGGAAGAAAGATAGTATCTTGTTCTTTATCGTGGTAGCGAACCATAGATACGGTTGCTTTGTAACCATACTTACTTTTGATTCGACCTGCATACTCTGGATATTGAGCAGCTAAAGATTCAGAATCGGACATAATGATTTGTGCAAGGGAAACCACAGACCCAAAGCGGTCTGTTTCATAGTACAAACCAAAGGGATTAAGCATACGAATACGAGGATTACCACTATCAAGATCTAATTCAATCATTCCAGCAGCAAAGCCATAGGTGTAATACCAGTCAGCAGCTTGATACATCTGAAGTTGTAGGTCTGACTTGTTGACATAGTGTGTTGCAATACGAGTGCGAGTCTCAGCTTTTTTGCGAGCAGCATCAGAACTCATATTGGAAGAAGAACAGTTAATAGCAGGAAGTGGCGCAGTTACCTCGGCAAGGTCACGAGCTGCAATGTCCACCATGTTTGCAATGAGGGGTTTAGGGTATTCATCAGAGAACTGTCCATAGAAGACATCTTGCATTCTGCCCTGTCGTACAGCAAGGACATCTGCCATACGGCGGTCGCGATCCATGTTGCGTGTTTTAAGGCGTTCAACCTTAGATGCGACTTCTTGAACTGAAAGCATAGTTCTCCTTATGCCAAACGGCGATCAGAGATCCACTCGTCAAGGTTGACGACTTGTCTCTTCTCAGCATCGGCTCGTGTTAGGAATTCATTCTTAACAAACTGACCACCATATTCACCAAACTGGCAAATCTCTCTGGCTCTAATCTCACAGAACCACATGGCCATAACTAAGTCTGTCTTATTCTTTGTCTCTGGAGACCAAGTTACTAGCTGGTCAATGAGAAGTCGGATACCTTCATGGCGATCCGATGGAAGATGTATGAGGTTATCCCTGTGGTGTTTACCGTTAGGTTCCACAGATCCGAACAAGGCAGACATTGCTGCTACGCCGAATCCGACATCCCATTTGTTTCTAGATGTGGTGTGTTCACGAAGAAGCACACCACGATTTGCAAGCCAAGCCCGTAGATTCTCATCCTGTGTCAGGTAGCCCTGAAAGGCGTTCCGTTCAACCATCCATTCAGATGGTTTATATTTTTCGGTAAATGTCGTGATGAGATCACGGATTGCTTGCGGAGACGGCCTAGTTATCGTAGCGGCATCCAAGATGTATCTCTTCTTCCGTCTACGATCTACAGCCATTACGACTGCTGCCGTATCACCAACGATTGCAGGATCAAGTCCGGCAATGATGGTGAGACCTTCTGTTGTCTCGGGGTGTCCGGGGTTGCCCGGAACGATTGGCCCGATCATTCTCATTCTGTCAATAGAACCTTTAACGCATACTGTGTTGAAGACTGAATCTTCATCCACATCAGCTTGCTGGTAAACCATCGACCAAGTTTTAGGATCTAATGCACCACGGCGCATTGAGAGATGGTGTCCATCCCAACGGGGATAGAGTCCACCATCATCGGCCTCATCATCTCCACCCTGCCATGGGCGGTCTGATTTAGGCCATAAGGTTTTCCAGTCCTTTGGATCTTCAGCAAATTCAAGAACTGCTGGCATTGCAAGGTATGTCCAAGGAGACTTGCCGGTGGGGTAGCGTTCTCCGTTACGGAGTTCTCTATACAAGTCAATGGAATCTACGCGAGTGCCTAATACTAAAAGTTTGCCCGTAGGCCCGAGACGGGTAAGGACTTCCTGTTGAATCCAACGGATGTGCTTTTCATACTCGTGGGCATTGCTCATCGTTACACAGTCGTCAAGGATAATCAGGTCAGCTCTTGCACCGTAAACCTGACCACCGATACCGATAGCCTGAATGGTTGGGTCTTTCTGGTCTGAGTCACGGAGTTCATCTCCGAGATAGACCTGTGTTGCTTGCCATGTAGCAGACTTAGACTTGAAGCCAGAGCCAGCCGCATAGGATAACTGCAACTTCTGCCACGATGGGTGAGTCAGTCTTTGTTTGATGGCATAAATAAATTCTGTTGCCTTCTGTTGTGATTTGGATACGATCATGATTCGCACATTCGGATCCATACAGATTCGGTACACGGGGTAGTCGATTGAGGTTGTCATCGATTTAGCGTGTTCCGGGGGCACATTCACCAGCACATATTGGGGGCGGCCTTGTTCAAATTGCATAGAGGTATGCATCCACTCAGGCTCATTACCTTCAAGAAGGTTAATGATATTCATCTGGTGTGGAAAAGTCTCAGCTTCTAGATACTCCTTGCGAAAATCGCGGAAGGACATCGTGAGAGATTCATCGGACTGGATACGACCCTTTTTGGATCTAGCAGCACGGATCGTGTCAACTTGCTCTTTGAATTCTTTATCGGTGGAGCGGTAGTAATCCCATAGCTTTGCTGAGCGGCCTACTTGCCTCATGGCATCTTCAACAGTACAGCCTTCAGTAATCAGGCGAATAACTCTAGCCTTGATTTTAGCTGTCTCTTCTTGCTTTGACATAGGCCCTACTTCCTTCTCGCGGCTATGCCGCGTGAGAATCAAAATCTTTCTCATTGGGTTCTAGGGGTTCTGAAAAAGAACAGACTACTGGGCATTTACTAGGGGTACTTAGTCTGCCTTCGCTCGCTAGGGCTCGCTCCGGCCCCCTAAGGGCCGGGATAGTCGTCTAATTACTTAAAAGTAATTATCCTCCTATATACAATAAGCCGGGATAAGTAGTGTTTATCCCGCTTTTAGTACTGTGAGTTACATCACATAGAAGCCAATGTATCCATATCCGTGTATAAGTGCTGGTCAGAGTGCATATCAGGGATCACAGCTCCTATCAAAAATATCTTTCTGGGTACATATACATGGCCCCCACGGGCATTATTAGCACCCGGGTCAATTTACCTGCCGGCATGTCGTACCGGGGCCGGGCCTAGCTTGCACCTACCCCTAACCGGTAACCGATCGAGCCGGGCAGACATCGAGGGAGGCCGGCCGGCCATGACTAGGCCATGTTTAGGGTTCGATCTATTAGCTATCGCCTAACACTTAGGGCATGGGATTCGGGGCATGATCGGGGCAGATCTTGAGAGCTTGCCGGGATCTTTCAAGCTTGAGCCGGGGATCTTTCGGGCATGGATTCGGGCCGGGAAATTATCCGGGGAAACTAGGGCAATGCTCTTGCAATGGTGGCCGGTCTCATGTTGTAATTCTCCCGGTGGATCTTTCCGGGTCTGCTTTCGCCTAGTGAATGGATCAGGATTATGTCTCATGAAGTTACTATTGAAGAGCAAGATCTCGCCGCTATAGATTCGGCTCTCGATTATGCTAGCCGGGCTTTATCTTTACAGATCGCCGACATCGAGAAATTCTCCCTAGTCGATGGGGTTATGCAAGTCGGGATCGCTGCCACCATGGCCCGGGAATCAATCGCGAGCTATCGGGCCGCGATCGATACCCTCGAGGGGTTATCGGGGAGAATCTTCGCCGCTCGTCAAGCTTGAGCCGGTAGCCGGTAGGCCTCGAGGATCTCTCGAGGCTCTCCGGGTATTTACTCACTCGAGAAATATCACCTAGCGAAAGGATCAAGCTCATGTCAAAACTAGCTCACTATTCAACGATTCAAGAGATCGAGGCCGATCACCGGTCGACCGGTGGCCATTTCTTCGATCGATCATCGATGAGATTCTTCCGATCCCGTATCGGGCAGATCGTAATCGGTGGCCGGTATTTCATTACATCGGAGCAATTCGATCGAGATAATTCTCCCCGGCTTTATACGATCCGGGAATGCCAGAATGGCAAGATTGAAACGGTCGGAGAATTTCAAGCTTACGCGACCGGGGCCGCTGCTCGAGCCGCTGCCGGTCGTATAGCTCGAGGATCAATCGAGGCCGCAGCATGAGCCGCGATACCGTATCGATAGCCGAGGCCGTAACCTTGCCGGTCGGCTCCCGGGATTATGTCGCCGGATGGTATAACTTTCCGGCCTCGAGCGTGTCGATCGTAGCCTCTAACGGTTACGCTGGGGATCCGGATCATAAGGCCGTAACCCTCGAGCTTGATCTCCGAGCTGCTCGAGGCCTTGTCCGGTTCCTTATCGATGGGATCGCTAAGATCGAGGAGGCTCGAGCATGAGCGGCCAGATCATAACCGGAGAAATTTCGATTATTCCGGTCGGGCTTCACCGGTTCGCCTCCGTTTCGGTTTCGACCGATTATCTTCCCGGGTTCATGGTGTTAGGCATGAAAGAGCAAGGGCGAGAGATTACTCTCGAGCTTTCGGCCGGTAATGCTCGCATGCTCGCCGGTAATTTATTACATCATGCGAAGAAGATCGAAGAGGCTTGGGTATGAATGCGGCCCGGAGGATAATTAGCTCGCCGGTATATCGCCGCCGGTGGGCCGGGGTTATTGGTGGGATCGTGTTATTCGCCGGGATCTGGTGGATCTCCGGCCGGATCTGGTGGATGGGAGATCACTATTGTTTTGGGGATCTCATTAGCTGCTATTTCCCGGAGGCTAAGCCATGAGCGAGGATCTAGGGAGCTTACGCCTAACCGTAGCGATCTATTATCCGGCCGGATCAATACCTAACGGGGATCTAGCTCGCCGCCTCGAGGGCCTCGAATGGTGGATATCTACCCGGGAAGAGCTGCCGCCGGGTAAGCTGAAAGTGTTAGATCTAACGCAACTGAAAGATTAGATCGATCGATGATCTCGAGGGCTCGAGCTTACCAGCTCGAACTTTCGGGGATACCGATCGGTATCAAATAACCTAGAAGATAAGGATCAAATTATGTCTAATTTCACCGATCAATTTATGAATGAGGCAGATCGCCGGGGATCCGGCGATGTTGTCCGATCCATGTTAGATAGCGGCATGCTAATGGTGATCGATGTTAGCTCCGGGGATACTCTCGGAGATCAAGCTAAGGCCATCCCGGCCGGGCCTCGATCTATCGGGGAGATAGCCCGGGATATTATGGCCTCGCCATGGTATCGATCTAACGCCTCGATCTATGCTCGAGATTATATTCAAGCGATGAGATATCTAACCGGGATCGAGGATAGTTACGGCCTCGATTCTGCCTATAGTGTGATCAATTATGCGTTAGCTAATATGACTACTTTCCGGGGAGATCTCGCTCGATCCGTAAAACTTGAATTGAAAGCTCACTTGAAAGCGGGTAAGTAATTATGGGCCGTAATCTTGCCGTAGATCTGGCGGCTAACCCGGATCTAACCCTCGAGAGATCACTCTCGTATCATCTCACCGGTAATCACTATCCGCCGGTACCCCTATCGATGGTCGATCCATGTATCGCAGCGATCAACGCAGCTAAGGCCCGAGAGTGGAGCAAGCTCATCGATCTACCGGCCGGGATAAAGTGGCGAGGCAAGGATCAAGCTCCGGTATCTGCCCTAATCGAGGGCCATCACTTGCAATGCTTCATCGAGCCGGAGGAGGATTAGATCATGTCTAAGTCTAAGTCTATTCCTAAGCCTCTCTCTATTCCCGGTTACGATTTCCGTACCGCATTAGCTAAGATCTGCCCGGATTATGCGATCGATAAGGATAATTTCGGCCAGATTATTATCTACACCGACATGATGGAAGATAGCAACGATAACTATATTCCATGGGTTAGCGAAGAAGAAGAGCCGGTCTAACCATAGTGGGGCCCGGGGCATTAGCTCCCGGGCCTTGCCATGGTGAGATCGCCTCGCCTATGCAACACCTAGATGATAAGGATCAATCTATGCGTAGTCTAATCAATATAAGGGAGAGGGATCCGCTGCCGGATCCCGGTATTATTTCCGGCCTCGATGTAGCTAAGGCTCGGAGGATAGCGGCGGATAGTTTCGCTGCCTATGGCATGAATGTACCCGGTTATATTATCCGATCGGATTCTAATCGTAAGCTATCTCTCGATGTACCCGGATATAGTGGGATCGCCGGGCTAACCCTAACGCCGGCCACCTATGGCCCGGCCACTACTTGCAAATTCTTCACCCATTGCAAGGATCTATGCGTACTTACGCATGGCCGGGGAGCTTTCGAGAGTGTGATCCGGGCTAGATCTGCCCGGGTATCGATGCTCATGGATCAACCGGAGGCCGCAGCGGTTCTATTAGCTCATGATATCGATCGATACTCTCGAGCATTCGATAAGTGGGGTTTACGCATGAATGTAGCCTCCGATCTAGCATGGGAGATAGTTGCGCCATGGATGATAGCTCGAGCGGTTACCGGAGGGGCTTCCGTATACGATTACTCTAAGCGATGGGATCGAGATCCGGATCCGGCTCCCGGTTACCGGCTCACTTTGTCTGCTGCTGGGCATTCGATCGAGGAGATCGGAGCTAAGGTATCAACCGGAGCTAATGTAGCGATCGTATTACCTATCGATAAGGGATCTCCGGTACCGGATCTATGGCATGGGATTTCGGTTATCGATGGAGATCTACACGATCTCCGGGCCTTAGATCCTCGAGGGGTTATCGTAGCCTTGCGAGCTAAGGGTAAGGCCATCCATTCGGTAGGATCTAAGCTCATATATTCGGTGGCATCATGACTTATGGATGCGGAGCCTATACATGCATTACTTGCTATCCTTACACTTACCGCTGTGAATGCGGCAAGGATTACCCTAAGCCGATACCTAATGGCGAGAAGATCCCAGAATGCTCGGAGTGCGGAGCTATCTCGGAGATGATCGCATGATCGGATTTGGATTATTCTTGCTGACATTCTTTACACTACCCTTGGGAATTACTGAGGGTCAACCGTTACTAGTGCTGATCCCGGCCTTAGCTTGGATAGCCGCGATCATATTTGGAGGATAATTGTTACCTCGATTTATTCTAGGAGCCGGAGCCTTGGGGTTAGCGATCATGCTAACCCCGGGCCAACCGGTCACCGTACCCATTCAGACTATCGTCACGCCATATCACCCGGTATTTATACCGGACATTGAGATTACTGATCTTCCATTGGCTTGGCAAAAACTTGCCACTTGTGAGTCCGGTCAAAGACACAATGCCGTCAGCGGCAAACGCGGTCAGTTCCAAGGGTATTTTCAGATTGAATACCCTCGGACATGGAAAGCGCATGGTGGTGACAGCGGCATACAACCTAAAGATGCGACCTTGAAAGATCAGTTCGATGTAGCTTTGCACATATATGTGGATCGTGGTTACAAACCTTGGCCATATTGTGGTAAGTTTCTCAAGGCATACTACGGGAAGTAATGCTAAGATAAATGTAGTGGACTTGATCCTCCACTCTAGGTGCTAAGGCCCTCCTTCGGGAGGGCTTTAGTTTTATCCCCTTGGATTCTCTACTGAGTAGAAGCCGGTGGCTTTGAATACTGTAGGTGTAGCATTCCATACCCTGTTCATCTGCTGACCACAGTCACACATGGGTAGTATCTCATCGGATGTTATAGATCTTTCAACGATGTAACTTACTTGGCATACTGGGCATTTGTATTCGTATGTAGCCATTAGTTTATGTAACTCCCTCTGAACTTGCGTAATGCTTCCTCTGGTACACAGTAAAGCTCTGGCCTACGCCAGTCTGGTTTATCTAAGAACTCTGGTTTCTTAGCATCACCACCCATAATCCAACCGATGAGTTCATAGTCAGGCATACCACCCTTGACCAATACAAACTTCACATCATCACCGGCTTCAGGTCTGATAAGTAACCTGCCATTCTGGTGCTTGGTAAACTTCACATCTATGTTCGGCTTTATATCTACACCATTCTCACCAAAGTTTGCACCCCAATAAAGGCCAAGATATTTAGCTACTGCGATCTCACTACCGCATCCGTCTATATCAAAAAGTATTCGCTCCCAAGGATTCATATCCTTGAGGCCATGCATCTGTGCGTTCTTCATGGTAGATACATATCGTTCAATCGCTGTGTTCGCTGCAAGTACCACCTCGTAGCGTTCTAGCGTTATCTTTAACCCCAAGGCGTGGGCCCACCTAGATGGTCAATCATTTTGCGTAAAGCCTTTTGAATCTTTCTATCAACTGTAGAGTCTGAGTACCCCATCTCTGCTGCTATATCCGAGAGGATCATTGGAGATGCACCGTATCTATTGGTGAGTATAAGTTGCTGTTCATCGTCTAGTAATTCAAATGCAGATCGTATGTCTATGACCATGGCTAATACATTGCCACCTTCACTAGGAACCGGTGGTTTGCGAGGAGATCCATCATCGACTCGATCAATAAGGACTGCGCCTTGCGATTCAAACTGCAACGCTACCGGTAGTAGTGATGCCAAAGTTATGGTGTCGTAGAAAAACTCATCACCTGTTGAGTAGCCAAGCTTTGATGCTTTCTCTTTGCGAGAATACTTTTCTATATGTCTACGAAATCTTGCCATCAATCTGCGAGCAACCCACTTAGTTTCTTCTTTGCTCACCGTATATGATTCATCGAGTGCTTCAACTAACTTGGGTCGCTGTACTATGTACATTCTCAGCTCTTGTTCAAGGTCGTTGCGTTCCACATAATTATGAAACCTACGATGAATAAATGCGGAGGTGATCTTTATGAGATCCTCGACATGATCGTTAGCCCGTTCGGTCATTCTTCTTCTAGCTCTATGAGTGCATCCATAACAAATTTAGCAACGAATACCACCAATGTAATTACAACAAGTGGTGTCAAAAAAAATATGATCTTCTTCATGGCTGCTTATTCTCCGGCCATGTGCCACGAGTAACCATCATGGCAATGATGCAATAGTTCGCTAGATCTTTGAAGGAATCCTCAATGGATTCATGCTCTGGATCATGCCCAGATGCCAACAGATTCTTTAGCCGCTCGAACTTATCACCCATGCGTACCATTAGGCCGTTGATGGGGCCACCGAAGGCGTTGTTGATGTTACCGGGGCCGTAGTCACGCTGCTTACTAATGAGTAAGTTGCCAAGCTCATCGATAATATCCCATGAGTCAGCAACGAACTGATTCATTGCCGGGTCTGCGGCAGTTGAACTACTATCTCGAGGGCCAAAGGTTGACTTGGGTTTGGCTTTAGGCTTAGAACTTTTAGGCCTAGCCCCTCCAACAATTCTTTCAAACTCTGCATCGTCATTGGATCTACGGATTCCATCCTCATACTCGCTCATCGATTCCAAGCCTCCTTCGTAATCCTTCTAAACCCTCATCTAATACTATAGAGTTTACATCACTTCCAAGAGGAAGTGCTATCAACTCAGCGTGTTCGACTTCTTGTAATACTTTCTCTGCAAGTTCCATTCCCGGATTAGAACCGTCTTTCTTGTCGTCATTGTCTGCAAGAACAACGACTCTTCGGTAACCACCGAATAGCCTGTTAAAGTGTGGCTTCCAAGCTTTGACCCCTGCTACTCCAACTGCTGGTAACAACTGACTTGCAATGACTGCATCCAGTTCTCCCTCACAAATTGCAACAATGTCACTAGGTCTCTGTAGATCTATAGCGTTAAATAACCTTGCAGGTTGATGCATTGGTGCCATGTATCTTGGCCCCGGAGAATCATCTACCCTGCGAAACTTAAACCCTGCTACCCCATTGACCACTCGGTATGGGATAGCAAGCCATCCAATAAATTGGGAATGGCTGGGATCACAGTCGACTGGTACGGTTCCGAGCAGATGCTCGCTTGCCAGTTCTTGACTGAAGCCCCGGCCTTTTAGATAAGATACCGTCTCCTCGTTTATTTTTTTGTGATAGTTCAATGCCAGATCGTTTAGCAATGTCAACCGCTCTATCGAAAGCAACACGAAAGTCCACCCCTTCTTTCCACATTAGTAATGAGTATGCATCTCCACCTATGCCACAGGTATGGCAGAAGTAAAGCCCTGCCTTCTCTCCATCTGTACTCATTACAGCAGATCGATGAGAATCCTGATGAAAGCAGCATCTAACTGGCTTTGAATAGCCTTCTCTTACTTCTCCTCCGTAGTGTTCGACTACAGCTTTAAGAAGTTCAGCATCGGCAGCCATCAGTATTCTTTTCTTACTGGCTTCTTCCTTGTTGTTGTTCCTAAACTTGCAAGGTAGCTATTGAATTCAGCCACCTGTCGTTCCATCTTCTTCTGTTCAATCCTTGCATCTAATGTGTAATACAGATGCTCTAAGAAATGATAGAGAGCAACACCTGCAATGACTACTAATAAACTTACTACTGTTTCCATTTTACTACCTCCACGAATGTATCGAGTTCCATTATGACGAATGACTTACCTACTGATGATTGCCTACGCTTTGCAATAACTATTCCTACTGCTGGCGTTGACTTTCTTTTCTTTACCCAATTCTTTACTTCTTCGACTGCCTCTTGCATCCATGGCCCGGGCTTAAATGACTGCTCATTCTTTGCCTCAACAACTATGAATGTCTGAACATCTGGGGCCCATAGCCACAGATCTCCTTCATCACTAGATCCTGTAAGTCTTAATCTTTCAACCGGACTGAACTCTTTACCTCTAAAGTATTCAACGAGGTCTGTTTCCCATGTTGCACCTTTGCGTTTGTTAGCTCGAGATTGCTTGGAGTCCAACGAAGTTCACCCCCGGTCTTACATCTGCCCTACCTTGCTGGTCTGAATCTGCTATCTGAACCCTTGCTGGATCAATCAACAGAGTCACATACTGTGTTGCATCTGCTGAGTGTTCACCGAATCTATTCTTTACAGCAGCAACTCTGAACTGTCCATACTCTGGATCCATTGCAATAGATAAGATCATAGAAGGAAGTTGAGATGCCTTACCAAGTATTGCTCTGCGTGGTGCTGGCAAGGTAGGACTTGCAGTTCCTGCCTCACTCATGTGAGTTAGTGCAAGGACACAAGCACCAGTCTTGCGAGCAACATGATGCAGCTCTGACATGATTGCACGAATACCCGACCACTCTTCTCCAGTTACAGAGACACAGTTCATTAGGTTATCAATTACAATCAATGCAGGTGCCATGCCATAGACCTCGCCATAAGCGAGAATCTCTAGCTCTATTGAATCCATATCTGGTGATGGATCGAATACCCATTTGATATGGGAACCCTTCTCTGCCAGTAATGGATCGAAGTAATGCGAGTCTGTATCTAAGTAAGTCTCTACTTGTTGCTGAGATATACCAGTTAGACCTGCGACTGTTCTAAACATCTGAGTAATGGGGTCGGTATCCGCCGAGAAGTAAAGGGTTGGAACCCCTGTCCTCAAGGCGTATACCAACGCCATCAAACTCTTACCTGAGTTTGGCTGACCTGCGATAAGACACAACTGTGACTGACGGAATCGCATACCAGATCTCCGAAGAGATTCCCAAACATCAGGTAAGGGTTTAGCAGAAGAGTTTGTGCTATGCACAGCTTGAAGCAAGTTCAACATTATGCAGCAACACTCCTCTTCCTAACAATCTTCAATGATCTTCGTAGTTCTTTTCGTTCTATAGCAGAAGATGCACCCCAATAGTTATGATCTTCATTATGTAATGCCCAATTAAAACAAGATACTAATAACGGACAAGCACTACATATCTTGTTTAGTTGTGGGTAGTGGCTGAAATCTTTTTCATCTGTGCAAAACAATTCACTACCGATTGATGCACATGGCTCGTGTCCGGTGAATGCCGGGTACTTGGGGGTACCCGGCTCCACCAGACTTACTAGGAAGCGTTGGCCCTGAAGTCGCATTGCTGGCCTTGCGGTCGTTGACAAGCATAGAAGGCACGATATGCCTTGTTACTTGCCTTTGATACGCCAGCAGGAACTAACTTTGCTTGCTCACCATGTTTACAGACCGGACTGCCAGATGCAGGTGGAGCTTGGTTGCCCCATTGCTGTGGTTGAATAACAGTTGCACCCAAAGCGTTCGCCACTTCAGGTATGGACATTGGCTGTGGGCCTCCGTCAAATGCAGCAGACATACCATTGAGTAGGTTTTCTGCTCCAGATTGTCCGAGTGCTTCAGCTAATTTCTGTGTGAAGCCACCGTATGTTGCATCCGCTATGACAAAGATGGTTCCATCACTTGTCTTTGTTGATACTTGAAAGCCGAGTTCGGCCATGTTATATCTCCTCTATGTGTTTGATGTTGAGCCGTACTGATTCTTTTCCGGCTGCCTTTTTAGGAACAAAGCCCAACAGTTTCTCTACTTCTTTTTCATCAGTAGATTGGCGACCAGCGACAGTTGTCCAACTGATCTCCACTCCGCTAAGAGTTCTACCAAAAATGCCTTCCAAAGAAGAGCGAATACCATCACGCCTTGTTTCTAGTTCATCTATTTCTTTATTCAGTTGTAAGAACAGCAAGGCATTGCTGTCCACCTCAGTATCTACGATTGCGACTTCCGAGGTTTTCTTCAGTTCTTTTTTTAGTCCTACACAACCCAACTCCCCGGAAGGATCGTAGAACTTACAATAGAACTGACAGTAGCTGGCATCCTTTTCAGGTTCAGGTGCTGATGGTGTTTCCTTAATAACTTCAAGCCATGCTAATGCCTCTTCAGCAATGGCTGGATCGTAGTCTTCGGTATGCACCTTGACATCTCGTTCATCCCCATCCCTTGCTATGGCACAAAGATTGACCCGAGTCACTTTGTAACCATTCTTTTCTAACAAGTAGCCGTAAGTATGAACTTGCCAACGCTGGTTCTTTGATGGGAAGTAACTTAGGTTCTTAACCTTCGTTGTCTTCCAATCCACCACATCACCAGTTTCAGGAATGAATAGATCTATATGAGCTTTCATTCCATTGTATTCGACTTCAGTCTCTACTAGATACTTCTTATGTTCTGGATCCAATGCATCGATTGATTTCTCAATCTCAGCGTGGATTGCCGTTCCCATAATTGCCGCTAGTTTCAACTCTCCATCGTTGGTTTCGGGTTGCTCGTTTAACCGATACCAAACCTTGCGACTGCACCCACCTAATTCTGATGGGCCAATCTGCACCTGTGTACTGCGAGACTTGCTCGCATCCTTTGCTCTTAATACTTCAAGCAGAAGATTCTTTATATCACTCACTAGTTTTATTCTCCTCTTCTGTTTGTGCCTTGTTGTATAGAGTCCAGAACATTGCATAATAAGATAGATCAAATGGAAATGTCTTCATGTGTGCAGCAACTGCACCAGTATGTGCGTGGATCTTAAAGCCAACTTCTTTTATCTTGCGGAAGAAGATTATATCTTCTCCTACAAAGTTTTCTTTACCGGCATACTCTTCTGTGTATAAACAATCATCCCCAAACTTAGCCCTAAGTGCAGGAATAATTGACTTATGAAGTAATACTAACCCAAGCCCAGCAGAGTCTACCTCAATGACTTGGTTCTCTGGTAATGGCAATACGGATTTGATCTGGTACTTATGTGTGCCTTCCCAAAATAGAGCAGGGATTGGTACCGGCAAGGTACCAACAAGATCTTTCCAAATAAAATACACACCAGAAACTACTGGCCTAGCAATCTTATCTGCTGTATCCCATAAAGTTTTTAGAAGTTCTTTAGTTAGAACTACATCTGAATCAATGCACAGTAACCAATCGGTCTTAGCTTCATCAGCCCACTTATCGAATAGATCTTGGCGTTGTCGAACAAGCTGATTACCTTTGACTCGCATCAAAGAGTTGATAGGAACGCCAACAGATGGTGCCATCAACTGAGTATATGCAAGTCCTTCAGCAAACTTTCCATCAACCATCCCGTTGTCACACCATCCAATGGTGAGTGTTTCTTTATTACTGTGTGGCAACTGGTGTCCTTTCATCTTGCATAATTTTAATTGCAAACTTTAAGCCATCTGCTAATCCCATATTGTATTCACTTGTTGGCTGCGGTTCAATAGCTTTTATCTTTTTTGTGAATTGATCTATATAGAAATCTTTAAGTAACATTTTGCAATCCTTCAATGTATTGTTTTGCCATCTCCGAAATCTTTGCTTCTCCGTTGATGGGTTTCCAAGTAATCATTAAACCCGGCATGATTAGATTCTTCTCCTCCGGTAGCGGTATTAGATTAACCATTGTGTCTGCAACAAAATCACTTTCATGCATCCAGTCAACTAGATCTAGTTTAGAAAGAACATACTTTGATGACTCATACACATGATCCCACCATACAGATACAGCTCCGTCTTGACCATAGGCGAAGCCCATTACCCATGGGTGGGGGCGAAATGAATGATCGGACAACTCAGACATTTGTGCATAAATAGTATTAACTTCTATTAGCTTTTCGGTCATGAATAAAGTGTGACACACAGGACTGACATCCCCGTATCCATTTCAAAACAATCGGCGTGTCTATGCTAATGTTCTCCTACCTCGTAAGAGGTGGGGCAGAAACTTCAAAGCGACACTACACGGTGTAGCACCTAACCACCATAAGTTTTTTATGGGGGGTAGGGGGGCATTTCTTCTCGCTCCCCTGCCGGTGTAGTTTTTAGGCAACAAAAAAGAGGGGCCCCCGAAAGGGCCCCATCTAGTTTGTAACAAAATGTTATTCAGAATCCTCTGGATCTGTCCAAAGAGCCGATTCCGTCTTTTGGTTCTCAACCCTTTGGGAATGGAACGATAAGCCCGTAGCTGCCCCAATGAAGGCTAAAATGGCTACCTGTGGCAGGTTCGGTACATATACAGCAACAAGTGCCATAGCTGCCTGAATTATCCCAGCCCAAGCGGCTGGTGATTTATTGAAGTTCATATCTTCTCCTTTTAGGGGCGAGCTACGCCCATGATTAAGGAGTAGGCCCTTTTTTTAAGGTAAACGCCATCTCCATTTGATTGACTGCCTTTGCCATCTGAAGTATTTCCCTCAATGACTGTAAGGTATTCCTTTCCATCGTTACTAACACAAATACCCACATGATCGGGTTCTGCATCAGTATCAAATTGAAAGAAAACTATATCTCCTGCTTGTGCCTTACCAACTGGCACACTCTTACCGTTCTTAACAAACCACTTTAGTCCTGCATCACAACCAGCAAAACCTTTTTTAGTAGATGCAGCAACTTTAGCAATCAATCCTGCTTCCGAATAACACCAACTAACAAACATTGCACACCATGGATTATGGTCAAGACCATACCATTTCCCATATGGGGTCTGGTTGTTCGGCCCCTCTTTGTAGCCAAGTTGAGACTTAGCTATATCAACTACATTACTCATCTTTATCCTTTGGGTTTAGAATTGGATCCGTAACAGCCTGTCGCTCTTCCGGTATTGAATTTTCTGTTGTTACCATTAGCACATCAGGTTCAATAACAGGAGGTCTTTTGAATAAGTGGCGTAGGTTCTGGGTAAAGTTTTGTCGTAGAATGTGGATCAGGAGTAGCCTTGGAAAGTTCGGTGGCAAGTTCTGGTTTTGGCTTTGGATTAGGAGCAACAAGTAATGGAGGTTCCTCAAAAGGAACAAGTTCTACCGGTAATTAAACTTCTCGTAGAAGCCTTAGAGCAAGTGGTTAAAGTGACAGCTCAAGAGATGGAACTGGTACGAACTGAAGTACTAGAGTTATCCATAGCTGTTGGATTAACTGAAGTTCAACAACGACCAGCATTAACTGTGGTACCAGATTTGGTACTACTAGAAGAACAAGTTGAGGTTCTTGAACCGGGATGGGTATAAATAATTGTTGTTAAGTTTTTATTTTTTTCTTATCCATACTTGTGAACCACACCCTAATAGTTCAAGGTGGTCTTTCATTAGTGTGACAAATAGATCTATGGCTGGCTTAGGTTGCTGTCCAAGTGGCAGCTCACCGCCCCACTCATAATCATCAAAGGCCATGATGCCACCCGGTTTAAGGGCTTTCCAAGAAAGCATTGCATCTTTGTAAACAGCTTGAGCTGTGTGATCTCCATCAATGTATATAAAATCGTATATCTCTTTATCATCTGACTGCATTAAAAATTCATGACTATCCATCTTGCATTTAATGGCTCGTGAATGATCCATCATCTTCCAATCGTATGTCTTTTCTACATCAGAAAAATCCATAGAGTGGTGTGCTTCTTCATCAGATCCATGCCAAGTATCAACATCCGTAAGGATGGAAGACTTGTGGGTAAGTATGTTCTTCATCAGCCATATGCTGGCATCACCAGTAAATGCACCTATCTGAAGGAAGTGCAGGTTCTCTTTATCTTTGAATTCTTGTAACAGATCAGTAAAATAATTTACTGCACATATAGCAAACCAGTTAGGGTAGCTACTTTCGTTTAGAGATAATGATGTCATAGATTAAGTCTACCTTTACCTGAAGAGCATTGACCTGATCCTTGACACTCTGCCCCCCATTGGGGCGAAGCTCATACAAGAAATGCTTTACAAGCCATCTAACTGATGCAGCAAAGCTGCCTACTATTGTGGCTACGGCTACGGTTAAACCGGCCCACTCAAATACTGACATCTATACAACCGTTCTCATAGTAATGGTAATGATGCCACCAAAGTTCTCATTGTTAGAAGATGGTGGTGTCATTCTGGAGAATGAAATCTCTTCGATAACTGCATCGAAGTTTTCACCAGATGTAAAGTCTTGAACAAGGACTGTAGATCCGGAAGACTCAATAGACTCAAGAGCATTGAGACGATACTTGGCTCCACCTAATGTTCCGTAACGAGCATTACGGCGGTCTGACTCAAAGTCATAACACATCAATGGAAGCTGGATAAGGCGAGAACGAGTAGGACTTGGAATAGCTTTGATTGCATATCCTTTTAGGATTGCACCCGTAGATAATGTGGTTGCATTTCTGTACAAAGTAAAGGCTAATTGTCCATTGACTTGAGTCGTTGGGTAGGCAGCAGATAAATCAAAGTCTGTATTGTACGCATTTGTGTCGGTTAGAGTAGTGATCTGAGTTCGACCCTCAATGGCATCAGCATAAACTTCAATGTTTCCAGCAAGGGTTCCGGTCTCAACACGGACTCTCTTCCATGCTTTCTTTTCTAAGGTTCCCCAGTTTACTGTTGCAGTAGTAAGGGTTCCTTCAGATACTAATTGTGTAGCGTGTTGCAGCCATGTTCCACTTCCATACACAGAAAAGAATATCTGTGCAGAGGTTGGGAAGAAACCGATAGAGTCAACTGATCCGGTAGTTCCAGAACCAATAACATCTGTAGCATACGGATAAGATCCATCATCTAGTAATGCACCAAGATAGATGCGATAGGTGCCAGAGGCACCACCAATTCCAGCCTTAACGCCAGCCCAGATATAAGAATCTCGAGCAGCAAATGATGTTACTGGATTAGTTGTACTGAAGATCAATGGGCCATAGACGATGGTTGCATCATCTGCAATGGCAGCTATACGGACACCACGACTGGTTCCAATGGCAAGGAATGTTCCGAGGTATCCAAAAATTGTTCCTACTGTTTCACCACGAGGAATGTCTGCTACTGATACAGCAGCACCCAAGGCACCAGTTGAGTCAGGAGTAATCTTAAAGATAGATGACTTATCTCCGGCATATCCAGCAACATAAATTGCTCCACGACCTTCAGCAATATCAGACCAGATCCAACCAGTTGGAACCGTGGTGGTATTGGCAATGGCTGTAATTGTAGACAAGTTTGTTGATGCTGACCCAGTTCCCTTGTTAGGAAATGGAAGTTCATACACAGCAGCAATAGGTGTGGTTCCAGTTACATAACTAACACCAGCCAGTACTCTGCTCTTTACAAACTTAAGTGCAACACTAGAAGCGTTAGCTGTGTTAATATCATAATGAGCATGAAGTGATGGACTTGCTGCTGCAAAGTTATAGTCATAAATTTTTGTAGCAGTAGCAATATAAAGAGATGTTCCATCTGTTTCTGCTGCAAGGATCTCAGTAGATAGGGCAGATCCAAGGATAAGTGAAGTGGCTGTGCCACCTGCCGTTACCTTAGCAACTCGTACTGCTGTTCCACCTGCTGCTGCACAATCAATATGTAGCACATAATCTACGCCAGAAATAGTAGCTGGAAGGGCAATAACTTTGCCGGTAGAAGAAGTAGCTGCTGGATACAACTTAGTTGTATCTTTTAGGAGACTAATTTGACCCGGAGTCCATGGGTCTATACCTGTACCGGTATAATATCTAAAGCGTAATTGATCCACATTTCCAGAAAGGGCTTCTTGGTACTGGACACCTTCACCAAGGTGAAAGGATGTCTGAGATCTAACCCATAGACCAGAGTCAAGTGTCTGCTCACCCGGTTCACGGGCTTGGTCAATACGCTCATACTTCCATCGAGCAGTAGATCTACGATAAGGAGTAGTGTCATTGACATTCATAAGGAATGGTAATCCACCAATGGCTACATCAAAGGCGTAAGTGTTTGGATCGTAGTATTGAGAGCTTCGACCGGTAAGGTCGACAATAACTGTCTCGGTAATATCTGGAGACTTAGATGCCTTTAATACCACTCGAACTCCTTAGATTATTTATATGACTTCTTACTTCTTAAATTTCTTCCATATGAAGATAGGATTTTTGTATGAAGTTTTTCTTGAGCTATATTAGTATCTTCAATAGATCTTTCCGAGAATGTAGCTGTCCATTCATCTCTCTTAAATGGAATTATTTGAAACATTGGTGTTCCTTTTTCTATAATTCCTTCAAAATCTTTTTGTATAACAAAAGGTGCATTAGCGTAAGTATCAAGTTTATCTGTGTCTATAACTCCAGTTATAGTACGAATAGGCAAGTTAGGATAACCAACTGGATGGGTTACATAACACGAATAACCTGCTGGAGTTTTAGGTATCCAACCATGAAGATACTTAAATACCGGCAACCCAAATCCCTCTGGAACCTCATAAGTAGAACTTTGCCTTAAATCCCAACTATCAAAAACAGGTTCAGTTGTAGTCCATCTAGCAGACATATACCCATCTACATTCTTGATGTAGACATCAGCCCATAGGGTCACAATATAGCCAGCAGTAATACCATCCAATAAAGGAAAACATTTCTTTGCAGTTACATTTGAATAAGGAGAAAGAGAAAACTTATTCTCGGTAGAAAATACTGGCATATCTTTCCACCAGCTTGGCATAAGTTCTGCTGCTGGCTTTGGTCTTTCTCTTACCTCAGAAACATGGCGACTGCTTGCAATAAAATTTATAGTTTGTTTGCTCATGATTATTCATCATCTACTAAATTATTTTGTATTTCTTTCAAAACCATTTTTTGCATATTAGAAATTTTGAATTGATCGTATCTTTTCTTCAAAGATATTTTGAAATACTTTACATCTGAATAATTAGCACAAGCATCTGCATAAGATAACAACTTGTCTGTTGGAATAAATTGCTTTAAGATTATTTGTTTCTTTGAATGAAACTTCGCATAAAGAATAGGATCATTTTCTTTAGCCTTGAATTTATTGATACCTTCCCATAAGATATGGGTTGCTTTGATTGGCCTAAACCATTGTCCAATATCAAAAGATCCATGTGCTACAACACCATATTTAGAAGCTTCAGTCTTGTGTGCAAATGGTGGAAATATTTCTAGTTCAAGTGGTTCAGGAGAATAAAAGAACCATCCCATATCCAAGTCAGCAGTTTGCCTATTGACAAAATGGTCAACTTGATTTCTATTAAACCAATCTGATTTGTTTCCATTGATATTATTTTTGTCTTCAATTTCTATATCAATATCAAAAGGAAACTCTACATAAAATGTATTAGACATTTGATTATGCAATGCTATGCAATTTGTATATGCCCTTGTAAAACTATGTTTATTCTTTGCTAAATTTTGTAATAATTTTTTGGGAACATTTTGTAATAAATTTATTGTTGGATGTTTATATTCACTTGCTAGATGTGACCAATAAACTATCTGCGTATCTTCCATAACCTAACACTCCTTGGGTCTTAAGCACTTAAAACCCATTGTAACATATTCTCATCCCAAACATAGATGCCACCTTCGGTTGGCATTGGAGTTGGTGGTTCCCAGATACAACTCTGCTCATTTAAAGTCCATGAAGGAAATGGTTTTTGTTCATAGAAAGCATCTCTTTCAGAATCGTATATCATTCCTTTACCGGCAAAGTTTTTTCTTAATGGTGTTCCTCCAAGGGAATGAACTCCAGCTATTGTATTATAGGAAGTTTTTTTCCATACTCCTTGAAGACCACAAGTATTGACAAGAAAGTCTTGACCTTTTTCATCTGTGTCACATTCATCGTGGACAACGAGTACTTTAGTAACTATATTATTTTCATCAATGCAAGCAAAACTAGCCATTATACTGTCGCCGTTCCGGTTGTAGTCCAACCATAGTATCTAAACCCACCAGTAACAGCACTTACAACTGTACCTGTAGTTGAGGTTAATGCTGGAGAACTGTCTGCATATTTAATAATAACAAAACCAGAACCACCATTTGCACCAGAACCAGATGGTCCAGCAGCACCGCCACCGCCACCGGTTTTGGCTATTCCAATAGTTCCACCGCCAGCATTAGAGCCAGAACCTCCACCACCAGTACCTCCACCGCCAGCAGCACCACCTTGTGATCCACCGCCACCGCCACCTGCAATATATCCACCACTACCAAGAGATAGTTGAGTAAGAACTGTAGATAAAGCACCCCAGTTTGTTTTTGTAGTTATACCAATACCGCCAGCAGTTCCACCACCCGGGTCGCTTCCACCAATAGCACCTGCTCCGCCGCCACCTTGACCGCCGTAAGCATATGCAACGCTTCCGTTTCTTCCGCCATTGTTACCTTGTCCAACAACACCATCATTTGTTGATGTAGCACTACCTGATGGATGTCCTCCACCGGAACCTCCGGGTTGACCTTCATAACCATTATAGGCTCCACCGCCGCCACCACCATAGGCTTGTGTCAGAGTACCCCATTTGGAATCATTACCTGTGGCTCCTCTATTATTTAAACCACCGCTGCCAGTACCACCAGTTCCTACTGTTACTGTAATAACTCCAGTTATTGTTTGTGATCCGTAGTCAATTACACCACCAGCTCCACCGCCACCACCGTAAGGGCTACCACCTCCACCTCCACCTGCAAGGGCTAGAACAGTAACTCCAGTAATTGTGTTTCCGCCAAAGGTTCTCATACCGCCCAAACCTCTGGCTGATGCTCCTGCAAATGTACTGATAAGTGGCATTATTAAATCTCCTTATTAGGCAAACTTAGTTTGTGTTTCAAGAACTGTAAATGTAGCTGATGCTGTTTTAACAATAGTAAATGAATATGCATCAATAGATGAAGCGTTACCAGCCGTGATTGCTGCTGGAACTTTTGGGGTTACAGTAGTTCCATCAATTTGGATTACGCTTGGATAGTAAGCAGTAGTTCCATTGGTATTGAGCCATACAACGGTAAGTGAATCACCTATATTCATAAAAGTATTCAATGAAACAGTAGCTGAATATCTAATGTTTAGAGTGTGGTTTGCTGTTGCATTTGTAGTGTAGTACCAAATTGAAGCAGTTCCCACATTTAAGTTAATTGTGCCAGTTGCAGCAGAAGCCACAACATTCACATTTTCGTTCAAACCTCTAACCCTGCTATCAACTAAAGTTCCAGTTGCGATATTAGATGAACTAAGACCGTTATTAACTGCGGTATTGACTGTAGGGCTTGTAAGAGTTTTATTAGTAAGAGTATCCGTTGTTGCTTTACCAACAAGAGGGTATCCACCTGCTAGTGATCCATCGTGTACTACTACTGTGTTTTTGTCGGTATCAACTGTTAGCTCAGCAAGTAACCCAGTAAAGGTAGAATGCTGGGAAGTTGTACCCCTACGGCGTTGAAATGCGAATGCCATTAAATTGTTCCCCAATCTGAGAGGCTGCTCCAAGAAGTAGCCGTACCATTTGTTGTTAGAAATTTACCACTATTGCCAGTCTGCGAAGGTGTATACCCTGCTGCTGTAGTGGCACTAGCAGCAGCCGATGTAGCTGATGTGGCTGCCGAAGATGCGGATGTTGCTGCTGAAGTAGCAGAAGTTGCTGCCGATGTGGCAGATGTTGCTGCGTTCGTTGCTGAAGTTGCAGCAGCAGATGCACTTGATGCAGCAGATGTGGCACTTGTAGCCGCATTTGTAGCAGAAGTTGCAGATGCTGTTGCACTAGTAGATGCTGAAGTTGCACTTGTAGCTGCACTAGTTGCACTAGTAGATGCATTAGTGGCTGAAGTAGCAGAACTTGTTGCACTTGTAGCTGCTGATGTAGCAGATGTGGAAGCGTTAGTTGCACTCGTTGCTGCACCGGATGCCGAAGTAGAAGCACTAGTTGCTGATGTTGCTGCACTTGTCGCTGATGTGGCGGCACTAGTTGAACTAGTTGCAGAACTAGTAGCACTAGTGGCTGCACTTGTAGCAGAAGTTGCTGCGTTAGTAGCACTAGTAGCAGCAGCAGCAGAAATGGTTGCAATGTTTATATAAGTAGTTGAAGTTGTATCGGCATCTGCAACAGATCCCATATCACGGACAAGACCGGATCCAGTCAAACCAGTTACCGATGAGTAACTAGAAGCCGCAGAAGTGGCTGAGGTTGCAGCACTTGTGGCTGAAGTAACTGCACTAGCTGCTGAGTTAGATGCTGAAGTTGCTGATGTTGCGGCAGAACTTGCAGATATTACTGCACTAGATGCTGAGTCAGCAGCAGAGGTAGCTGAAGTAGCAGCAGATGTAGTAGATCCAAAGAGAGTATCTACATAAGTTTTATTGACAGCATCTGTAGATGCAGTAGGTGTTCCAAGGGATGTAATTTTATTAGTACCCATTGACAAGGCACCGGTCATAGAATCGCCAGCTTTGGCAACCTTAGTTCCAATAGATGTGGCCACGGTAGTTGAGAATGATGCATCGTTGCCAAGGGCTGTTGCTAATTCATTTAGAGTGTCAAGTGCTGCCGGAGCAGAGGCAACAACATTGGCTACTGCTGTATCTACATAAGACTTAGTTGCTGCATCTGTATTAGCAGATGGAGTTCCAAGGCCTGTTATCTTGTATGTTCCAGCAGCAAGATCAGAACCCAAAGTTCCAGATGTAATAGTCTTAGATGTAAGAGTTGATGCAACGCCATCAAGGGTTACTGTGCCAGTTGCATTAGGAAGAGTGATTGTTCGATCTGCTGTTGGATCAACTACTGTAAGGGTGGTTTCAAAGTTATCTGTTGTAGCACCTTCAAAGTCAATACCACCAGTTGCAATAACTGCACCAGATAAAATTTTGAATGTGAGAATCTGTGCATCAGATGTTCCAACAACATCACCAGTTATACCGTGGACACCAGATGTTGTAGGTGTGGCAACAGATCCAATGTGTGCAGAAAACTCATTAAAGTCTTGACCAGAAACCACATGGCGAACCGTAGCTCCAGCAGAGTGAGCAACATTTGTAGTGTTGTCTTCTCCACGAGCGACAGTAAGAGTAGTTCCACCACCGGATGCAGTTACCTTTATTAGTTCTTCTTTGTTGGTATCTGGATCAATGACAAGTGTGTATGGATAATTGCTAGGAAAGCCTGTTACTAAGTCAAGGGTGATAGATGTAACAACGCTATCGATACCTGTTGATAGCGATGCTTGTTTTGCGGTAGAGGCGTAATATCTTTTCTGGGCCATTGTTTACCTCGTGTAATGTAGTCGTGGTGGGTATTGATCGCGGAGTTGTGCTGCTTCTTGTTGTAAGCGTTGCTGGTATAGACCAAGGTAGAAACGAGCAACAGATGAACCAGAGCCAATAGGCTTTGATTGATCCAACATATCTGCTTCTACTGATTGTGCAGGTACTCGTGCAGCATCACTTCCAACGATTAGACGAGCAATGGTTCCATAAGTAATAAGATCAACAGTCGATGATGGGAGTCCGGTAACAGTCTCATAAATGTCAGTTCCGCTAGATAGAACTGATGGAGACATTGCATAAATAACTTGAACTGTTCTTCCCGGATCTATACCGTCAAAGATATTGATTGATTTTCCGGTGGTAAATACGGTGGCATTAGCTGTCTTGTCTGTGTCATACCTACGGACATTGAGCCACTCCTTGGTTGAACCAAGGGTCTGCCACTTAACATTGAGAACATAGTCGGCAGCAGCCGGTAGAGAATATGTGGTCACGGCTGAGTTGAAAGCAAATGTGTGTGTGCCTACCCCAAAGAGTTCTGGATAGACTGACTGAATAGTATCATTGATGGCTTGTTTGACCATGAATCGTGGGTATGTAGGTGCAATCACAACCTTGGTCTGGTTGGCTGCTGTAGAGGCTGTGGTGCCTCTAAATGCCCTACCCCACGGGGCTAGGTAAACCTGTTTAGTGAGGTTGTCTGTACGATCTACATACATAAGCTCATCGCCTACCTCGATAAGACCTCTGCCCATTTGAGCAGTCTCATTGACCACAAAATCTGTGGCTGTAGTGGTGGCAATGCCACCGGTCTGATTGACCCATGTAGCCGTTTCTTGCTGAGATCCATAGTTCTGGATCTGACCAAGGACTCGCTCTACTAAGCCATTGAATGTAGTTGTCATGAAGTCCTCGCTCTTAGAGCTGCGGCAGCAGCCTTATCGGTGGTACCACCAAGTTGGTTACAAACACCACGAAGGTCTTTGTAGGCAGATCTAGCATTTCCAGCTTTGGAATTTAAGGCACCAACAACGCTAAGTCCTGTAGTTCCAGCCCAAGTGTTTGCAGCTAAAGCTGCACCAACATATGACTGAATAGTAGGATAGGTGCCACCATTAGCGAGGCGATTGAGTTCTGCATGAAGCGTACTTCCATCGGTGCCAGTTGCCATTACTTACCTTTCTTCTTACCCTTTTTCATTCCAGCTTCTGACATAGCGATAGCAATCGCTTGTTTCTTTGAGGTTACAGTTGGGCCCTTTTTAGAACCCGAGTGAAGGGTGCCGGTCTTAAACTCGTGCATTACCTTCTGAACTTTCTTTGAAGCTTTAGAAAGTTTCTTCATTACTTTTTCTTGCCCATTTTCTTAGGCATTGACTTTGCTTTCATGCCACCAGTCTTTGAGCCATATTCCTTCTTACGCATTGCTGCTGATTCGCTTCCTTCGTGCTTCTTCATTGCTGCTGCTGACTTGTACTTCTCGCCTTTTACTGACATTTGATTCTCCCTTTGAGTGATTACTTTGGCTTTCCCACCTGTGTTTATATCAAACGAGATGGAAATCTCTATTGCTTTACGAGCCTCATTGGCTGCCGTTCTTGTATTCGTTGGGGATATAGATGCTCTGGCTAATGCACCAAGTGCATATGAACTACCAGATCCAACTCCATAGATCCCACGATCATCTCTTACCCAAGAGAAGTCATTATCAATTTGATAAATCTTTCCTCGAAGGCAGATCAATGCATCAAAACCTGCACCATCTTTAGGATCATTATCAGCAGATTTTGGCGATGGATCGTATCCATAATCTGCATAGGCTTGCTTAAGTGATGGCAGTAAATCTGTCATCATAAATTTATCTAGGTTCACACCTCTTGGAATCTTTGGTGCATTCCAACTGTGTAGGGCTATATCCCCGGCGATTGCATCGCCAGCAAAGGCAATTACATACTCGCCTTTTTCTACTACCTTGTCCATGCCAGAGGCTATGAACTTCTGTTCTCCTCCTACTATCAAAGAATCTGCTGCAATCAATCCCCAACCCTTACCTTGGATTCCGATAATGGTTGTCATGCTTATTCCTTAAATGAGTTAGTGGTTGAGTCGAATGCCTTACCGGCAATGTTACTTAACTCAACAGCTCCACGAATATCCTTCATGTTAGTTGTTGCTGGTTCTATGCCTTGGTCTATCGCTGACTTGTAGGCATTTAATTCTGCATCCCATTTCTTCTGAGACATCTGCTTTGAGCTACCGGCATCACCAACGGATAGTTGTAATCCTGATGCCCTGAGGCAGTCTCCCCAATTTTCATGATCTTGAGTAGGGCATCCAGTTCTGCAACTCATCAGACAACCTGTACTAAAAATCCATCATGTGCAGCATTGGATGCTGTATCTGCTTCTGCTTGTGTCTTAATGACAAAGCCTTGCCCAACAAGAATATTCTTTATTGTTTCGCTAACAATGTGATTACGACCACCAAGGAACACATAATCAGAATCTTTCATTTCATCCTCCGTTACTGCACGAGATAAGGATAAAACACCATTGTCAATAATAACTGCTACACCACGCTGAGAGACAACTCTTTTCCACCATTTGTCGGCTAATGGATAGCCTTCCATAACCTGTGGTGTATAAAAAGTATATGTAGCCATTTCTCTCCTTTAGTAGAGAGGGGGCAGGTTGCCCCACCCCCTCAACTAATTAGCTCCTATTAGAGAGCTGAACCGCCTGTTTCCAAACGAACAACTGATGCATCACGGAAGATGCCCCAGCCGCCGAAGTATTTCCAGCCAAGGGCTGACTTACGGCGAAGGATGTCAATCTGAGGAGCTACGACTGTTTGCACATCGTAGACTGAAGCCTCAAGAAGAGCTTCCTTACCAACTGCGATTGCCTTGTAGACAGAAGCAGATGATGCACCTTCAATTGTTGAAGGTACACGAGATGTCTGAACAACTTGGAAGCCTTCAAGAACACCAATGGTGCCTGTCAATAGGTTTCCAACATTTTCAGTTGTGTACTTGTGGATGTCCACAAATCCGCCTGAACCAGTCTCTGCCCGTAGGTCATAAGCTTGGCGTGGGTGGATGAAGATGGTATAGAGATCTCCAACGCGAGGTTGTGAGTTAGCCTCTAGAAGTGCTGTCTGTGCCTTGCGAAGCATAGCTGTCGATAGGACATCTGTTGCTGTCAAGGTAGCAGTTGTTGTACGGCTTCCGCCGTACTTAACTACAGTTCCGCCGATTAGAGCAGAAGCGACAAGCTGATCCAATGTATCTGCTGCGTTGTAAGCAATCGCATCACCGATCATTGTGTCGATAGAAGAGAATGTGGCCATATTGACCTTCTCTGTCTGCTCAACAGCATTACCGTATTCAGTAACTGTGACTGAAACCTGTGATGGGTTTGCTAATGCAACAGGAGTTACATCAGATGTTTCTGTTAAAGCTGTGGTTGCTGCTGTTAGGTTTGCATACAATGCGAACTTAAGAGTAGTTCCCGGGTTGGTGAGAGCGACTGGTCGTAGGTCTGCGACTGAACGCATGACAGGTAGGGAGCGGAGTGCAGCTCTTACATATGTGTCATATGCATTGACTACGAGGTTGCCTACACCAGAGATTTGAGTGGTTGCCATTTACGGCACCGCCTTTCTGGGTTAGTACCCAGCTTTACCAAGATCTGAAAATAACTGCTTCAATGCTTCAGGCCCCTTTGCAGCGGCCTCATCCATCTGGGCTTGAATCATCTGTTCGCGATCAGCACTAATGCCGCCATCTACAGTTGCTTGAGCCTTTTTGTAATTATCTACGAAACCTTCTGGTATCGCTGAGTTTGATTGGTTTGGTTGTGACACACCGAATACATCTCCGTATTCAGTAAGCCATGACGACAACGATTCCTCCGTGAGGTCGATGTCCTGTGGAATAAAAGCCGAAATCTTCGGATTCACTCCTCGAGCTGTAAGGACTTCTGAGATAGTTCTCTCTCGTTTTTCTTTACGCAAATTTGAAAGCTCTTCCTGAATTTCCTTCAGTTGCTTCTCTTTTGCCTTATTGGCCTTGCGTAGTTGTCCGAGAACATCGTTCGAATCAAGTTCGAAGTCATCCTCTTCCAGTTCGTAATTGGACATTTGTCCTACTCCCTTTTCATGTTAGTCGCTGGCCACAATGCAATCGGGGAAATGCATTGGCTCCAACTTCCGGGTTTATACTCATCTCAAGTTCCGGCATTTCTAGAGATGGAGTGGGTGTCCGGGTCTCGAACCCGGATGATTGCCAATCACCCTATTACTTAAACTGTTTTAGTTCTTAGTGCCTTAGATCCGATGCCACTTGTGCCACCGAATGCTGCTTGACCTGTTGCCTTGATTCGTGCTGCTTGTGCTTGTGCTTGGACATCTCCACCGAACTCGGCAGCGATTGCTTCCTTGGCTCCAAAGTTTTCACCATAGATAGCAGCAAGGTTTCCAGTTGTCTGGAGTTCACGCTGAACCTGTGAATACTTCTGGCGTTGTGATCCATAACCAAGAGATCCTGCACCATAAGCCTGAGCCATATTAGCTTCTTCTGCTGTTAGACCTTCGATAAGAGCTGCTGCTGTATTCATGTTCTTGCCAGCAATCTGCTCAAGGATTCCCTGACCCTTTGCTGGATCAATCATATATGCAGTAAGGGCTTCGTCACCGATACCGTATAAATCTTTAAGTTGTTTACGAACATTGGAATCTGTGCCTGTAGTTACAAAATCACGATATGCCTGAATAATATTTGCTACATCGACATTGGTGAGATTGTTCTTTAGGAAAGATTGGAAGTCTGTTGTCTGATCGTAGAAGCCTGTTGGCATATTGTATGAAGTCAATACCTTCTGGTATTCATCTTCCATTCCAACGATTGTCTTCTCATCTAGTGCCTTATAGCCCTGCTTCAAACGAGCTTCGTTAACACTACCGAATCGATCATAGTAAGACTTGGTGTTAATCAACTGAAGGTAGAAACCTTCTGAAGTTGTAGGGATTTCATCAAATGCCTTGCCAAAACGATCTGTGCCTTTGCCAGCAAAGATTGCAGCAATGTCATCTCCAACCTCTTTAATACCCATCTGGGTAAAGCGTTCCCGGATAACATCGAATGCTGACTTACGCTGGGCTGCCACTTGCTCTGCCTTAGCAGTCTCAAGTGCCTTCTGCTGTGCAGCAAGCATTTTTTGGAATTCTGCATTTTGATTAGCAATAGCAGATTGAATAAGTTTATTTACATCATCTGCTGAAAGTCCTGCTACTTGTTCTGGTGCAGGAACTTGATCTGTAGTTCCATCATCATATTCAGTAATCTGAATACGGTTGGCACCGGATCCTGAGAAATAAGTACGAACTACTTTTTTGCCAGTAGGATTTGGGGTTCCAGTAGTTTCAGTAGTTCCGTCATCATATGTGATTGTTACTGTTCCGTCTTTATTGGTTACACGAGAAACTTCTTTTTTACCAGTTGTTCCTCCAGTATTACCACCAGTATTACCACCAGTTGAACCACCTGTGCTTCCGCCTGTAGACCCACCAGTTCCAGATGCTTTAGCAATGCCTTCAAGTGTTGTTGTATTTACAGTTCCAGCATTAGTTATTGGATTAGATGATGTTCCAAGTCCAACACCTGCACCTGTAGTTGTTCCACCATAAGGATTAGTTGCTGTCTGTGGTGATGTAATTGTTACTTTTGTTCCGCTAAATAGAACTGTTTGACCTGCTGCTGCTCGAGCTGCAAGCGTTGGGTTATCGGCAAGGATCTGGGCAACAGTAGTGCCATTGGCCTTTGCAATACCGGAAAGGGTATCTCCGGACTTAGCCGTTACTTTTTCTGCCATTATGGAATCACTCCGAATCTCGATCCGACATCAACTAAGATGCTGTCGGCTTTAGCTCTTGCATTGGCTGTGTATTGCCAACGACTGTCTTTGTATAGGTCTTGCTCGAACTGCCACAATGGAGTGACTGTTGACGATGTTTTGTCTCCGACAGTTGTTGTTGAACCAATCATTGCTTTACGAACTGTTGGATCCTCAAGATCCAATGAACCCTCTGGAACCTCGAGGATACGAGAGATTGCACCGATGTAAGGGCTTGCAATAGATAATGGAGACTCTCCATTGAGGATACGATCACGGAATGCTGGGAACAACTTAACCGCTTCTTGGCGAAGGTTCTCATCAATCTGTTCGTTGGATGTATCTCCAAGAAAAACATTCTTTGCAAGGTTATCTGCTGCTGATGCAGTAAGTGCCAAGCCAAACTGACGATACTTGGTAGTAACCATAATCTTGTTGGCGTTAATCTGTTGCTGGACTTTAGGCTGAGATAGATACTGGTCAGTCCGGCGAAGCTTCTTCTCGAAATCGCTGATATTAGATGAACTGATAAGAAGTGTCTGGAATTGCTTATCATCTATCTTAAAGGCAGATGATGCGATTTCAAGGTTCTTACGATAGATCTCGATGTAGTCAGCAGCAGCCTGAGCAAAAGTATTTCCTGCACGGATAGAGTTAGCAACATCTGGCTTAACTGTATCCAACTGGAACTGAGCAATAGTCTTTAGACCAATGTCATACTTGATCTCATCCATGCTCTTGACTTTGGCAAGGTATTGATCTCGGTAAGTATCTTTAGTTGCCTGATCTAACTTAAGACCATTGGCAAGTTCGGCTGCACCAATAAGTGCAAAAGTTCTCTGGTTAACATCTTTAGCCCAAGCAGTTCCTGAAAGGTATGCCTCGACATTGGCAGCAGATGAATTCTCTCGTGCCATGGTAACAAGCTTGTTATAGATGTCTGGGTAACTAGCCTTGAAGTAATCAATAAGATACTTGCTGCCGTATTCACCAAGCTTTGCTTGCTGTTCTGGTGTCAAGGCATTTGGATCTACAGCAGTTTTTGCTTTAGGTTTTGCTTGAGGAACATTTCCAATTTTGTCTTTTCCAGCATTGTTAACAACAGGATTTGCACCTGCTGCTTGTGCAGCAGTCTGAGGGTTTGCACCTGCTTTTGCCTGATCTGCTGTTGAAACTACTGCTGCTGATGTTGTTGATTTTACAACAGTAGTTGTAGCAGTTGTTGCGGTTGTTGATGCTGTAGTTGCTGTAGTCTCTGGTTTAGTTCCAATAGTTACTTGACCAGTTTTTGTATCCAACTTAGCAGTATTCTTTGTAAGACCAGTCACTTCTTTTAGAAGAGTATTCTGTTGTTCTACTGCTTGGTTGTAAAGTTTTTCTAAACGCTTAAGTTCTCTTTCATCACCCGGTGATGAAGTATTAGATGCTATGTTTCTTACTATGCGATTGATTCCAAATAGGCTATCTGCAATAGATTGCTCAAGTGATTGGATACGATCATTCTTTTGACCAACTACAAACTTAACCGCTTGATCGTATTGGTTTGCTGCCTTTCGGGCAGCATTGGCTTTAGCAGCAGCTTCTGACTCTGCCTTAGCCTTAGCGGCTCTTGCTTTCTCGGCTTCGAGAAGTGCATTGATGTCAATAGTGCCTTTAGGCTTTACTGTCTCTGCCATTATCGGACACCTGCAATCTTCGCTATAACATCGCCGTATGAATTAAGAGTCTTGTTGACTGCTTCTGTTTCTAACTCTGGGTTGGCCATAATTGCATTTTCAACTACTTGACCCTTACCAACCATCGATAGGCCTCCAGTTGTTGTAGTTGAGTATTGACCCGGTGCTGTCTGTGTCTGTGTAGTGATTGAAGGGTTAGCCTTCTCAGCAGATGTAAGAGTTTGAAGCAGTTGATTGTATTCAGCATCACGAGGATCACGACCAAGTTTTGCACGAAGTGCATTCTGAACGATTGCTTGTGCTTCTTCTTTGGTTGAGATGCTTGAGACTCTCTGAGTTGTTGTTCTTGGTTCTCCACCACCAGATCCAATGGCTGCTAACTTCTCTTGCCATGTTCGACCACCATCAGCATTGGCTTCACCAAGAAGTTTCTTAAACGCTTCTGTGTCAGCCTTGCCCCAATATGCAGTCTGGAAATCAGACTTCGCAAGTTGTCCACCTTGAATCATAAGAGCTTTAATTTGATTCTGATCTGATAAAGCCTTTAGGTTTTCTCCAAGAATCTGCCAAACCTGTGCATCAGAAACTTGATATAGGGCAGAATAAATCTTGCCAGTTACATCTGTTTTCTTACCAGTCTTAGGATCTGTAAAGACAACACCCGGGCGGAATACACCAGTTCCCTGTGCAGGATATGAATTGGCACCACCTACTGAAGGTGCAGCATAAGGATTAGTTCCTGTTGAAACTTCCTTGGAATCATCGATTCCATTCTTGTTTAGATCAACCATTAGTTATTTCCTGTCTCTGTTGCAAATACACGCCAGTACATTACAGAGAAATCTGGGTGTTCGGAGATTATCTGGTAAGCAGTTTGGTCTAACCATTGTGCTACATTTTCAACAGCTTTACCTGTAAGTGTCTTGTATCCTGCTTGTGCAACAGAATTCAATGCTGATTCACGAGCTTGTAAGAATTTAGCCAAGCCCTTGCCTGATTCAGTTTCAGCAAACTTAGGGTTGCTAAGAGCCTGAGTTACTTCCTTAACAAGTGTCTCACGAGGAACACCTGCTGCACGGAAGTCTGGCTGTCCACCGAAGTCATCATCCATTGCTGCCTTACGAGTCATGTAGACCTGATGGGCTTGCTTTGGATCTGCACCCTGCTGGATAGCAATAGCCTCATCGCTTTGTAACTTAGCCTTACGAGCTGTGTATACATAACGAGCCGCTTCCATCTGCATTTCGGCAGGTGATAGTTTGAATCGCTGGCCACGCTGTGCTTGCCATTTAGCAAATTCTTGTGAGTATTGTCCACCGGGGAAGAAGAGGGCAAACGCATTTGGCAAGGCATTGGCATCCTTGCGATTGTTCTGATAGAAGTTCCATGCATCTCCGGTAGGTGTAATACCACCACGAGATCCAGATACCAGAGCAAAAAGTGCTGACTCGCCATACTTGTCAGCCCACTTGGCTACAGCGATTTCATAACTGTCTGGGTTGTTTGCACGGATCTGTAAGAAATCATTAAACATAAGAGCCTGAACATGGAGTTCACCCTCTTTATCCTTAGCAAGAATCTGAGGTGCAATAGATCCGGGAGCCACATTCTGTGTGATACCACGCCATAAAGCGAGGACTCGATTGACCTTACCTGCATCTTCCAGAAGCTTTGCTTGTGCTTCTCCACCAAGTGGAAAGTCTCCATAGTTGCCGGTTGATGCAAGGTATGTCATCAATGGTCGAAGAGTAGACATACTCTTTTCCTCGAATGAGTTAACACCTAGACCATAAAGAACTCGTTGGGCCCAAGCAGGGGTAAATGACTCGACAATTCCAGTTTTACCTTCAGGGGCTCCGAATGGATATATCACATTGCGGAGTTGATCTGCTGCCCATCCTTCTTGGCTTTGAATGATCTTGCCCAATGAAAGCTGAATAGCAGGGCCTACACCCGGTAGCAATTCATTGCTGAATGCAAGGTTCAAAGATGGAATCGATAGCGATGTTGGCATTGCTGGAACTGCTTCACCAGTTGCTGTTGAAAGCATCCAGCCAAGTGCATTACCTGCTAGAGGGATAACCATACGAGGATCACCATAGGTTGGATCCTTGTAGATAAATCCTTGGCTTGGATCATTCCAGTTCTGGCCAGTCCATTCGTAAATGACACCAGTCTCTGGATGAGTCAAGAATTCAAAAGCGTTAGCAGCCTTGTAAGTACGAGCCTTACCTTGTAGGCGGAAAGTGTTGGCCACATCTGTGCCAATCAACTTACTCCATACTGCAATGGTATTACCCCATGCTGCTGCAAAAGGAGATACTAAACGAGCTGCAACTGCATACTGCTTCTGTCGCATTGCATCGTAGTAAAGCTTCTGTATTTTATTAGCAGCAAAATTATTTGCGATTGTATGCATATCGTCAGCAGTAAGTCCTCGATCATCGAGTGTCTTGATTGCTTCACGCATACGAACCAATGATGGGTTTTCAAACCCTGCCTTAAGTCCAAAGACCTTAACGCCACGAAGTTCCTTCTCAGCGATAGCAAGGATCTTGACTGCTTCATCCTTGGTAAGAAGGTTCATATTTTCTGCAACACCGTTCCAGTATTGCTGCTTAAACTCTGGGCCAAGTGCTGCTCGCTTTTCAATCGATGCAGAGACTTGGAAGAACTTAGATGCTGCACGATCCCATTGACCCTTGAAGGATGCAACGGCACGGACATCATCTGTTGGAAGCTTGAGTTGACCAATAGCCTTTGAGATGTCTGTTGAATCAACATATCCCTTAAGGATATTGGCAAGCCATACATCCTTTGACTGAGTTCCCTTTGGATTAAATCCGGGAGTTCTCTTGCCATCCACAGCAACCATTGCTTTACCAGAGATAAAATCACGCAATTCTCGGCGGCCACCAGATAAGTTATCGACACCTTCTGTAACTACCTTGAAGTAATTCTCCATAGCTTGACGAGCAATAGCTTCGTCTGCATCAAGCATCAATGCACGATTGAGTTCATCAACTTTTGCAATCTGTGTACGAAGCAAGATTCCCTGCTCTGTCTCAAACATAAAGTCAACAATGAACTTCTCGTAATCACGAGATAAATCCATGCCTTGTGCTTGCTTTTTGGCGATAAAAGATTCTGCTTCTTTGAACCAAGGAGTAAACTTTCCGTTTGCACCCTTGATACCACCATCGAGTCCACCTGCAACTAGACGAGCCATTGCTGACTCACGGAACTGAAGGATTGCTCCGGCCCATGCCCGATTGAATCCTCGTTCTTCTGGTGTAATGAAACGCATACCGGTAGGCAGAATCTGTGAAAGACCACGAGAGCCTTGACCCATACCAACACCGATAGATCGAGACATCATTACGGCAAACTTATCTGCATCTGCAAGTGCTGCTGACTTAAAGCCAACTGCATCTAGCTCTTCAACTGCTTTATTAAAGTTTGTGCCAAAGACTGTGTTATCGAAGCGAGACCAGCGACTAGCATACTTAGCAATGGCATTACCCTCTGGGTTAGCCATCATCATTGCAGCAAACTGCAATGGGTGATTGAACAAGGTTGTAGATCCACCAAGGAATGAACGAACCTGCATATCACCGACATTTCGTAGGATGTATGAAACACGACCTACGAG
>Ga0214919_10001005_pt1 | contig 47599 bp, 43 predicted proteins | sample LL1503_MetaG_FD_177994 | JGI IMG/M metagenome (GOLD analysis project Ga0214919, IMG submission 177994) | Freshwater microbial communities from Lake Lanier, Atlanta, Georgia, United States - LL-1503 | ecosystem: Environmental > Aquatic > Freshwater > Lake | place: USA: Georgia | collected...
AATGCACGGAGCCAATTAATTGATCATCAGATGTTAAGAATCCATAATCAACAGCCCATGAATCTATTCCGGCACTATCTAGCGGACCTAAATCCATTGCTTTTTTCAAACCAATTTTTACTTGATTGACTATTTCATCCCATTGCCAAAGCAACCCACCAGCACCGGCATCGAGTGGTTCATGTGAAAAACGGTGAACTTCATTCAACACAAAACGTCCGTCAACTATTTCACCACGGGTTACTCGACCACTAGTTGCACCTAAATCAACTGCTGCAAATGCTGGCATTTAGAATCACCGCAAAAATGCTGCGGCTACTCCCCCATCTACTGGGATGTGTAATCCTGTAGTCAAAGGCAAATCTCCCGAAAGTAGTGCGAAAGCTGCTGCACCAATGTGCTCTGGAAGTACCTCTTTCTTCAAGATCGTACGCTGGGCGTAATACTCACCAAGTTTTGCTTCTTCAACTCCGTAGACAGCTGCACGTTGAGCACCCCATCCACTAGCGAAAATTCCGGAACCTTGGACAACTCCATCTGGGTTAATTCCATTTACTCGAATGCCATACGCGCCTAACTCAGCAGCAAGCAAACGGACTTGGTGTGCCTGGTCTGCTTTTGTGGAACCGTAAGCCACATTGTTTGGTCCAGCAAATACTGAGTTCTTCGAAGAGATATAAATAATATCTCCACCAATTGTTTGAGTTTTCTGCGCAATCATTACTTTTGCACTTTCCCGCGAAACTAAGAAAGAGCCTCGTGCCATGACGTCATGCTGAAGGTCCCAATCATTAACTGAAGTTTCAACAAGAGATTTACTAATTGAAAGTCCGGCGTTGTTAACAACAATATCGACTCCGCCAAAAGCTAACACAGCGGCGTCAACGCATGCAGCAACTTGTGCTTCATCGGTGACATCAACAAATACCGCCACTGCTTTATCTGGTCCGCCCAATTCCGCTGCAACTTTCGTTGCTCCTGCAATATCTCGATCTGCAATCACAACGCAAGCACCTTCTGCCTGTAACCGTCTTGCGGTAGCCAAGCCAATCCCTGAGGCAGCGCCGGTAACTAATGCGACTCTGCCTTGTAATGTTTTGCCTTTAGGAGCGCGGCGAAGTTTGGCTTCTTCTAACTCCCAATATTCGATTCGGAATTTCTCAGATTCAGGAATTGGAGCATAAGTAGAGATTCCTTCAGCCCCACGTATAACGTTAATTGCATTAATGTAAAACTCGCTCGCTACCCGTGCGGTCTGTTTGTCTTTTCCAAAAGTAAACATTCCTACGCCCGGAATTAAAATAACTGCAGGATCGGCACCTCGCATTGCTGGTGAAGATTGATCGGCATAACGTTGGTAATAAGCAGTGTAATTTTTACGATACTCCGCATGTAATTCATTTGCACGAGCAAGAAGTATTTCAATCGGAGCATCAGCAGGTAAATCAATAAACATAGGTGAAACTTTGGTACGCAAGAAATGATCAGGGCATGACGTTCCAAGGGAGGCCAATCTTGGCGCTGCTTCAGAAGCTATAAACTCCAGTACAACTTGTGCATCGGAAAAATGTCCAACCATCCGCGCATCATGTGAAGCAATTCCGCGCAACGTTGGTGCTAATTTGCTGGCTTTCTCACGTCGAGCACCTTCTGGAAGTGCAACGCGATCTTTAATTACTTTTCCAAAAGGTTCGGTTTTTGATTTCTTGGCGATGAACTCTTCAGCTTTGTGAATTGCCCACTTCGACCGCTCTTCACACTCGGCGCTGCTTTGGGCCCAAGTAGTTAAACCATGGCCACCAAGGATGCATCCCTTGGCATTTGGAAATTTCTTAGCAATCTCTTCCATATCCAAGCCAAGCTGAAAACCTGGACGACGCCAATCCACCCAAGCAATCTCTTCACCAAAACATTCTTTAGTCAGAGCTGGGCCATCAATAGAAGTCGCTAATGCAATTATCGAATCAGGGTGCAGGTGGTCTACATGTGCATAATCAACTAAACCGTGCATTGCGGTATCAATACTTGGTGCTGCACCGCCACGACCAAATAAGCAGTAATCAAAAAGTGCGACCATCTCATCTTCATGATCAAGGCCTCGATAAACTTTTTTTAACGACTTAACTTTTTCTACATATAACCCAGCTAACCCCGCATGTGTGAGTGTGCCAAGGTCTCCACCGGATCCTTTGACATACATAACCTGTACATCTTCACCAGTTGCCGGATCAGTCACCGAAACTTTTGCAGAGGTATTGCCACCTGCATAATTTGTATAACGCGGATCGCTACCTAATCTATTTGAACGCTCAACTAACTCTTTACTGTCTCCCACTTATGCGCCCCACCCTGCTTGAGCGCCACCAACACGTTCGGCAGCAATTTTGGCTCCATATCCACTAGCAAGGTATGCCTTCATTGGATCAGCCGCTAAGCCCAATTCAGTGCGCATCTCACCTAACAATGGGCGAACATCAGTGTTATAGGCGTCCATCAAAATGTCATTCGCCGCTAATACATTTCCGTCGAGTTGTGCTTTCTTGAGTTCAACACGATCAACAAGCAACGCTTTAGCAACCGCTTCTTGCACATTTGTAATTGATCTGATTTGGCCAGGAATTTTATCTTCAATGTTGTGACATTGATCAAGAACATAAGAAACCGGAGTGCCTACATCGAAACCACCGGCACGATTTACTTCATTCATAATTCGGAATAGTTGGTAAGGATCTGCGGCACCAACAATCAGATCATCATCAGCGTAAAAACGAGAGTTGAAATCAAAGGCTCCGAGCCTGCCTTCGCGCAAAAGTAATGCAACGATAAATTCGATATTAGTTCCTGGTGCATGGTGTCCAGTATCAACGCAAACCATCGCCTTGGGACCTAACTTCATGCAATGTAAGTAGGAAGTACCCCAATCAGGAACATCTGTTGAATAAAAGGATGGTTCAAAAAATTTATATTCAAGGAGCATCCGTTGGTTTGGTCCAAGTCGTTTGTATGTAATTTCTAGCGACTCTTGCAAACGATCTTGACGATCGCGCAGATCATCTTGTCCTGGGTAATTAGTTCCATCAGCCAGCCAAATTTTTAAATCATTTGTGCCAGTGATATCCATAATGTCTATGCACTCAAGGAGATGATTTACTGCCATTTTACGAACTTTTGGATCTGGATTACACACAGAGCCCAACTTGTATTGATCGTCTTGGAAAGTATTTGAGTTTATAGTTCCAAGAGTTACACCAAGATCTTTAGCGTAAGCGGCAAAGTGGGCATAATCTTTAACTTTGTCCCACGGAATATGCAATGCAACGGTGGGAACAGCGCCGGTGAACTTATTAACTTGAGCCGCATCAGCTATTTTCTCGTAAGGGTCACGTGGGACGCCAAGTTGAGAAAAGACTTTAAAGCGTGTGCCTGAATTTCCGTAAGCCCATGATGGCACTTCAATTCCAAGTCGCTTGATGGTCTCTTTAACAGCTGTGGTATTTGCGCTCATGGTTTTCTCCTCTTAATTTTATGCTAGATGAAAAACTTCAACAAAATTTTCAAAACTCTCATCAGCGCGCTTATCTTGTGGAAATAGTGGCTGCATAAACTCTTGCCAACGGGTATTTACATCAAGAGTGGACATTTTGGCCTTTGCTGCGGCGAAATCATCAACTTCGCAGTAACCAATAAGTGTTCCTTCTTTTTCATTTAAGAAAATCGAATAATTCTTCCAACCGCAATCGGTAAGGGCTTGCAACATCTCTGGCCAGACCGCTGCATGACGCTGCTTGTACTCATCGATCATCTCGGTACGTACATAAAATCTAAAACAGACCCGCTCCATAACGCCCTCCAGGTTGGCAATTATTCCACTTCGTTGAACCGATTCAGCCAACGGTAGTGGAGGGTGGCTATTTGGACAAGAGGCAGCAACAAGGAGATCTGATGGAGGCTTAATTGAACCGTTGACACAGTTCAATTAAACCGAAACGATTCAATCATGGCAATCAGCATCAGAGATGTGGCTTCCCGGGCTCAAGTTGCCGTGGGTACCGTCTCTAATTTCCTCAACCGGCCAGATCGGGTTGCTGAGGCAACTCGGAAGAAAATTGAATCTGCAATTGCTGATCTCAACTTTGTTCCTAACGCTTCGGCCAGGCACCTGCGCTCTGGAAGCAGTCGGACAATTGGCTTGCTGGTCCCAGATATTACAAATCCTTTTTTTACCGAAGTAGCCCGCGGGGCTGGCAATACCGCAAGTGAAAGTGATTACACCTTAATTTTGTGTAATAGCGATGAAGATCCTAAAAAAGAAGAGCGCCATCTGAAAGTTCTAATTGAACAGAGAATCTGCGGCTTATTAATTACACCTTCCTTTGAGGGGCTCGCCGGAGTTGCTGAATTAAATCGCCGAAATATTCCAACAACTTTTATTGACCGAAGGGCTGACTCTTCAGATCAATCCTCAGTATCTATGGATGATTTTCATGGTGGCAAAAGTGCGATTGAGTATTTAGCTTCACTCGGCCATAAATCTGTTGCTTGGGTCAATGGCCCTCTATCCATCGCCCAATGTGCACATCGTGAAGATGGAGTAATGGATTTCGCAAAGGCACAAAATATCAAAATTAGTAAGTTCCAGGTCAGCCAAATGCGTTCTCAAAATGGTTATGAAGTTACTCAACATATTTTAGCAAATAATGCCCAAATCACCGCGATTTTTTGCGCCAATGATTTAGTAGCACTAGGAGTGCTTCGCGCACTATTGGAGAGTGGAAAAAATATTCCAAAAGATTACGCCCTGATTGGTTATGACGACATTGGGTTTTCAGCTTCTGCTTCTATTCCGCTCACTTCGATTGCCCAACCTGCCTATAAATTAGGAGCACTTGCTGCACAGATGATTATTAATGAGGTTGAGCATGGCAAAAATTTTAAGCATGAGCAAATTGTTTTTAAGCCCGAGTTAGTGATCCGTGCATCTACCCAAGCCCTTAGGAAATAACTTGTCCCATAACGCCTTTGCATTCATTCATACTTTTAGCCCACCTAATAATCCGGCGGTAAATATAAACAAGCTGCAGGATTCCGGCCTAACGGGAATAAATCTTGCTCTGAATTACCATGCCTCGCGTGATTTTACTCTCGGCAGTACGCCATCACTTAGATACCTGGAAGATGGGGCTCATTATTATCAACCGGATTTAAGTAAGTATCCAATGGGTGCCCTCACGCCCTCCCCTAACGATATATTTCAGGACAACAGTGCATTAGAGAAAATTCAAGAAGCAGGTAGAAGTGCCAACTTTGATATAGATGCGTGGGCGGTTTATTTCCACAACAGTGCTGCTGGCAAAGAAAATCCAGAAGCAGCTCAGATTAATGGGTTAGGTCAAAAATTACTTGCCTCTTTATGTCCCTCAAATCCAAGTGCTCAGGGTTATGCAATAGGGCTAACCAACGATCTAATTTCTCGTGGAATCAAATCAATAGCGGCTGAGTCAGTTAATTTCCACGGTTTAATTCACGGCGAACACCATGAGCGTTACTTCATCGAACTTAGTGAAATCTCGCAATACCTACTTGGATTTTGTCTTTGTATTTACTGCCAAAGTGCAGCCGAATCTGCAGGTGCTGACGCTAAGAAATTAGTATTTGAGATCTCCGCGGCTCTCGATAAAGTTATAAAAGATACAGATATGTGGCTTGGCAGAGAATTAAGCACTGATAATCTCGTTTCAATCTTCGGTGTTGATATCAAAAAATGGATATCAAGCCAAGAACGCACTTTAATCGATTTGAATACTAAGCTGACAAAATCAGCACATAGTGCAGGAGCCACATTGCGTTGGGTAGGCCAATTACCTTTTATTGGTGGCCTAGATCAAGGCTGGAGAATTGGTATAAACCCGATAGAACTTACTCAGGTTGTCGATGTAATCGAAGCACTGTTTTATTGCCAAAGCACAAGTGAGATTATTGAATTAGCACAGAGTTATCTTTCTGTAATTCAATCTCCTGAAAAAATTACCGGAATTTTACGGCCAACTTATCCAGACAATTCTTCGCAAAGTGAACTTGCCGAACGCGTTAATGCACTTAAAAATATCGGAATAAGAAATTTAGATTTTTACCTATTTGATGTTTGGCGTGAACGCGACCTTGAGTGGATAAAGCAATCGCTCATTTAATTTGTAGAGCGAATTGCCCGACCCGGAAGATTTGAAGTGCGCGCTCCTTGATCAAGAGTTGCAACTCCACCGATCCAAACGTATTCAAATCCTGCAGCTGGCAATCTAGGATTTTCATAAGTTGATCTGTCAATTACCGATGCTGCATCAAGCATTACCAAGTCTGCGTGCATTCCTTCTTTAATAATTCCACGATCTTTTAGCCCAAGCCGGCTTGCAGGTCTGCCGGTCATTCGGTTTACTGCGCCTTCAAAAGTTAAGACTTTTTCCTCGCGGGCGTAATGCCCAAGGTAACGGGCAAATGTTCCATAAGATCTAGGATGCGGACGATTGCCAGTCAAAATTCCATCGCTACCAACCATATGTTTTGGATGTTGCATGATCGCTCGAGTATTTCCTTCATGCCCTTTGAAAATTACGCACGAAGCGTGGTAATCCTCTTTTGCTATTAAATCCAAATAAAATTCACTTGGTTCTTTACCTGCTGCTTTAGCAGCCGCTTCGATTGATAATCCTACTAAATCTAAAGATTTTTCGACTCCAGCGACTACAACTGCTTTCCAATCAACAGTTCCACCTTGATTGCCATCGCTACCAGTCACATTTAAAGCGTTAGTAACTTTTGCGCGAACCTCTTTTGACTGGAGCCGTTCACGCATCGGAGACAATCCACCAGCCTGCACCCATGAAGGTAGCAGCGCGTGTAAGTAAGTTGAACCTGCTAAATATGGATAACTATCAAGTGTGACATCTAATCCATCTCTTTCTGCCTTTGACAACTTTTCAAACAAGAGCTCAGTTTTGTCATGGTAAATCTGTGCAGTCATATTGCAATGAGTTAAGTGAAGTGGGGACCCTGAAGCACGCGAGATCTCAATGCAATCGTCAACAGCATCCAAAAATTGTAATCCGTAATTTCGATGATGTGGCGCGTAATATCCACCATGCTTTGCAACTACTTTGCATAGAAAAATTAACTCATCATCGCTCGCATACATTGCTGGCGTATAAGTTAATCCTGCAGATAACCCAACTGCACCCTCTCTCATGCCCGCATCAACCAATTCGGCCATTTTTGATAATTCAGTTTTATCTGCAAAGCCTTCGTCATTGTCTTTGACCATCATCCGTACAGTTCCATGGGGAATTAAATAAGCAACATTTACCGCAGCCCCTTCATCTACTCTTGATAAGTATTGAGCAACAGTATTGAAGTTCCAATTAAATCCATTTGGATCCCCATTCCACCCATAAAGCTGTTCTCGAAGTTGGGCTTGGGTATTTTCATCTGCTGGGACATAACTAAGCCCATCTTGCCCAACTACTTCAAGGGTTACGCCCTGAGTGACTTTTGCCAAGTGTTCCTTATCCGCCAAAACTGCTAAATCAGAGTGGGCGTGCAAATCAATAAATCCAGGTGTGACTGTTAAATCAGAGCCATCAAAAATCTTTCCTTGCTCTTCTCCTTTTAGTATTTTGCCGTTGATGGCAATTTTTCCATTAATAACTAATAAATCTGCTCTGACTCCAATCGCGCCGGTTCCATCAATGATTGTCGCGCCGCGAATCGTAAAAGTGTTTTCTGAATTCACTTATCGGAACCTTCAACTGTTGCAAACATCGGGGCATAGCCGGCTAGCAATCCACCATCGACGAGTAATTCACTTCCAGAGATCCACTGTGAATCATCGGAGATCAAAAATAGCGCTGCATCTGCAATATCTTTAGGAGTTCCCACGCGTCCAACTGGGTACCAAGGTTTTAACTCTTCAAATATATTTGGATTTTGATCAACTCGCTCCTGCCAGGCGTCGGTATTTATAGTTCCTGGCACAATTGTGTTGCACCTAATTCCATCTGGTCCATACCGCACTGCGACAGTACGGGTAAGAGCATGAACGCCCGCCTTTGCTGAGCTATATGAATCGCTGCCAAAATGAGCCTTCGCATTGACCGTTCCAATATTGATGATACCTCCATTTTTACGTTTGATCATCGCTGGCAAAACTTGTCTGATGCACAAAAATGGTGCCGTCAATGTAATTTGAAGGGTTTTGTTCCAAGACTCTAGGGTCGTGTTTAATAAATCTTCAGATGGACAGATCATTGCGTTGTTAATCAGGCAATCTATTTTTCCAAAATCTTTTTCTACTTTTGAAATCGTTTCAATTATCTGCGACTCAGATCCCAAATCAATCTCATAAGCACGCACATCACCACCAGCAGCGGCTATAGTTGACCTAACCTCTTCAAGATTTTCCTTGTTTATCTCTAACAAAGCCACGCTGGCGCCTTCTGCGGCAATACGGATCGCCATTTCGCGACCGATGCTGCGACCGGAGCCCGTGATGACAACAGTTTTGCCTTTTAATGATTTACTCATAATGCCACTACCAAATCTATTTCCACCAGAATATTCATTAACTCTGACCCAACAGTAGTACGGACTGGAAATGGTTCAGTTAAAAATTCTCTACAAACTGCATCATAAGCTGCAAAATCTCGATGCACATCTTGTAGATGTGTTGTAACTTTTAGCACCTGAGAGAAATTTGCATTTTTTTCTGCAAGTATTGCTTGTAAATTCTTGAATACCTGACGAGTTTGCGCCGTAATATCACCCTCAACTGTTTTCTCAGTAGCTGGATCTGCTGGACCCATTCCACAGGTGTATAAAATTCCATTTGCTACTGCTCCATGAGAATAAGCTCCGCGCGGTTTAGGCACATTTTTTGCGATGAAAAATTCAGTTGCCATTTTCTCTCCTAGAAATAGGTTCTTACGTAATCGATTACTTTGTCATTGTCATCAATAACGGGAAAAATACGCCATTTATCGAAGGTTGTACATGGGTGCGAAATTCCGCAAGCAACCCAATCCCCTAGGGAAACAGAAGAGTCAAGTTTTCCAACTAAATAAGCATGCTGATCGTTCAATTTAGGGATGCATGCGCTAATCGCTCCATCATGGCCTACACGCACTGGGTTGGGGTTATCTACATCTATACCAACATCTCTTTTGCCAAAATTCAAAAGTGCAAAATCTCCTTCTGGCTGGGTCAAAATACTGCCCCAAACCTCTATGGCGGGCTTTAGCGAAGGGCTTGAATCACTTTGGGGTGAAACTCGTCCATAGAGTCCATGATCAAATGAAAGGTAACCACCACTTCGTAATATTCTCCGGATTTTGTGAGTAGCAGATTTATATTGAGTGAAAACTTTCACAACGACATCAAAAAATGCGCTCCCTCCGGCTGAAATTATGATTTCAGGTCTTTGCACAAATTCGCTAACCAAATCTGCAGCATTCAAAATTCGCTGACAGAAATCTTCCATCTCAGCGTAGCCTTCTGGCGTTCTACCTCCACTTAAAATTCCTTCAAATCCGGTCACGCCACGAATAATTGCACCGGGTATATTTGCAAGGTGTACAGCTATTTTTTTAACTTCATCGAGGTCGCGAATTCCGCCTCGACCAGATGGATATCCGATCTCTAGCAATAGGTGCAAGCATCCACTCGGATTCTCTAATAAAACTTTCTCAATTATCTCTGCACCACTAATTGAATCCACGTAGCATATAATTTCATTTAATGGATTCTTGTTTAGGGTTGCAATCTCACGAAGGCTAGCAAAATCTACAACTTCATTTGCAATGATAATTGATTTAAATCCGAACTGTAAAAAAACTCGTGCTTGCCAAAGTGTGGCAACTGTTAAATAGGTCGCGCCAGCATCAATCTGCATCTTTGCTAGTTGCGGTGCCATATGAGTCTTTACATGTGGTGCCAATTCGAACCCCGCTTTGGCACAGTATTTAGCCATTTGCTCCACATTATTTTTCAAAGCACTGGCTTTTAAGGTGGCTATGGGAGTGAAGTGATTGCCGTCGAACAACGATTTACCTTGCTCAAGTAAACTCTTCAGACTCTTTCCTTGCGCATTGTCAGAGAAACCTTTGTGGGTGAAATCAATTATTTCGTCATAAATACTCGATAGCTCCATAATTAATTTTCTCTTTCAGCTGGATGTTCACTTTCAATTAATCGAATGGTCTGCGAACGAGATCTCATAACTATTGAGTTACTGGTGATGCCTTTTGGCGAAAACCTGACTCCCTTTAATAATTCTCCATCAGTGATTCCCGTGGCAGCAAAAAAGACATCGTTTCCAGAGACTAAATCATTTGTTGTTAAAATTTGATTTAAATCCAACTTTGCATCTTGAGCGCGTTCGCGCTCTTCTTCTGAACGTGGCTTAAGTCGTCCCTGAATTACTCCACCTAGGCACTTCATTGCACAAGCAGCAATAATTCCTTCTGGAGTTCCCCCAATTCCCATTAATAAATCGATTCCAGTTCCAGTGCGTGCTGCCATCACAGCGCCGGCCACATCTCCATCTGTAATAAATTTTATGCGCGCACCAGCTTCACGAATATCTCTAACTAAATCATCATGACGTGGGCGATCTAAAACGACAACTGTTAACTCACTCACTGACATATGTTTTGCTTTGGCTACTGCTTTCAAATTCGCTTTTGTTGGTGCAGTTATATCAACTACGTCTGCAGATTCAGGTCCAGCGACTAATTTTTCCATGTAAAAAACTGCCGAAGGGTCAAACATCGACCCACGTTCAGAAACTGCAATCACGCTTATTGCGTTATTCATTCCTTTTGCTGTCAAAGTGGTGCCATCAATCGGATCTAGCGCAACATCACATGCAGGGCCTGAGCCATCTCCTACTTTTTCTCCGTTATAAAGCATCGGTGCGTTATCTTTTTCGCCTTCACCAATTACAACAATCCCATTCATTGCAACTGTGCCTATCATTCGGCGCATTGCATCTACTGCTGCTTGATCGGCGAGATTTTTTTCACCGCGACCTATCCACCGTGATGCGGCAATTGCGGCAGTCTCAGTTACGCGAACTAATTCCAGCGCTAAATTTCGCGATGGCGGCTGAATAGGTTCGCTTTTCATAGGTACAGATTAGTGCGAGTGGCGACCCACAGCGCTACCTGTTTTACCTACTAAAAAGTCTAAATCTGCACCAGTATCGGCTTGATTGACATGGTCGTAGTAAAGGCGTTCCCAGCCGCGTGTAACAGTTGCAGGAGGTGGTGACCATTTCTTTCTACGCTCAGCCAGATCTTCTGGTGAGACCAGAAGTTCCAAGCGACGATTTTCAACATCAAGTTCAATCTCATCACCAGTCTGCACGAGTGCAAGTGGTCCACCTACGGCAGCTTCAGGAGCCACATGTAAAACAACTGTTCCGAAGGCTGTTCCACTCATTCGAGCATCAGAAATACGAATCATGTCTGTGATTCCGCGCTCTAGTAATTTACGTGGCATCGAAACGTTTCCAACTTCAGGGAACCCTGGATAGCCACGAGGGCCGGCATGTTGCACGACAATAATTGAATTCTCATCTACATCTAAACTGTCATCATCTGAAACATCTACATAATCTTCAATCTGTGAAAATACCAATGCTTTGCCACGATGCTTTAGTAGGTGTGGTGATGCTGCAGAAACTTTAAGTACTGCTCCGTTTGGAGCAAGTGATCCATAAAGAACTACAGTGCCACCGCCTGCATTTTGGAATGGCTTAGAAACTGGCGTAATTACATCTTCATTCCAGTTTTTAATTCCGGCAATATTTTCGGCAACGCTTTTTCCAGTAACAGTGACATGATCTCGGTGAATCATGGTGCCGAGTTCATTCATTACTGCTGGTAATCCACCGGCATAGTAGAAATCTTCCATTAGATATTTACCAGATGGCATTAAATTAACAAGCACTGGTACATCAGATGCAAGAGTGTCAAAATCTTTAAGTGGAAGATCAACTCCGGCGCGGCCAGCAATTGCTAACAAGTGCACGACGGCATTTGTTGATCCACCGATAGCAGCATTTACGCGAATTGCATTTTCAAATGCCTTACGAGTTAAAATATCGGAAACTTTAAGATCTTCTTCAACCATCTTTACGATGCGACGTCCAGCAATTTGAGCCAGCGCGTAACGACGGGAATCAACAGCAGGGATTGCCGCACTTCCTGGCAATTGCATACCAAGTGCTTCAGTAACAGAAGCCATTGTTGATGCAGTTCCCATCGTCATACAGTGACCAGCACTTCGTGACATACATGCTTCTGCTTCGGCAAACTCTTCAAGACTCATAGTTCCAGCGCGAACATCTTCGGCAAATTTCCAAACATCTGTTCCGGAACCAATATCTTTGCCGCGGAATTTTCCGTTAAGCATTGGCCCACCGGTCATCATCAAAGTTGGGATATCAACACTTGCTGCACCCATCAACATGCCTGGGGTGGTCTTGTCGCATCCAGAAAGAAGTACAACTCCATCCATGGGATTTGCGCGTATTAACTCTTCAACTTCCATTGCCAAAAGATTGCGATACAACATTGTGGTTGGTCGCATAATTGGTTCACCAAGTGACATTGCGGCAAATTCAAGTGGGAATCCACCAGCTTCCCAGACTCCACGTTTTACTGATTCGGCAACGCGTTGTAAATGCGCGTTACATGGGGTGAATTCCGACCAAGTGGTACCAATACCGATTACTGGCCTGCCATCAAAAAGATCAGGAGCAAAGCCTTGGTTACGCATCCATGAGCGATGGATAAAGCCATTTTTTCCGGTAGATGCAAACCATTCACCGCTGCGGCGACCTGTTGGCGTGTGTTTTGAACTCATGGCTCCCCCAAATTGACCAAAATTAATTGGTACGAAGAATAACTTAACAATCCTGATTGAACCCTATACGATGAGCCGATATCTGAACATAAACCTCATAAACCACCTCCTAGGAAGTTGGAAATTCCCATGAAATTTGCCCGATTAGGCGCCTTTGAAGCCGAAAAGCCAGCGGTTATGGTCTCTGAGACCGAAGCGGTCTTTGTTGACCATTTAATTAAAGACTGGAATCGGACCGAGTTTGAAAATGGGGCACTGGCAAAGGTGCAAGCTGCAGATTTAAAGGCACTTCCAAAAGTTAAAGTTGCTGATTACCGAATCGGCTCCCCGGTTGCTCGGCCAACAAAAATTATTTGTATCGGTCTTAACTATGCGAAACATGCCAAAGAATCTGGCATGACGATTGCACCAGAACCTGTGGTTTTCATGAAAGCTCCAGATACTTGCGTCGGTGGATTTGATGATTTAGTAATTCCACCTAACAGTGAGAAGACTGATTACGAAGTTGAACTCGCGATTATTATTGGCAAAACGGCTCTTTACCTAAATTCGCCTGAAGATTCCAAGAATTACATCGCTGCTTACTCAATCAGCCAAGATGTAAGCGAGCGCCACTGGCAGATCGAACGCAGTGGTCAATGGGTAAAAGGAAAATCATTCCCAACATTTAATCCAATTGGACCTGTCGCCGTTACTGCGGATTCTTTCAACCCACATGATGTTCGTTTGTGGTGCACTGTCGATGGTGAGAAACGTCAAGATTCTCGTACCAGTGATTTAGTTTACGGAATTGATCACATCGTTTGGTATTTGAGTCAGTGCATGGAGTTAAAAGCTGGAGATATCATCAACAGTGGAACTCCTGAAGGTGTTGGAATGGGCTTTAATCCTCCGAAATATCTCAAAGCCGGATCAGTTGTAGAAACCGGAATTGAAGGCATCGGAAGTATCACCTCAAAAACTGTCGAAGTTAAGCGCTAGTTAAAAATTATTTAGAAACAATTACATTTGCCAGTGGTTCTCCGCTGGCAAGTTTTTGCAATTGTTGTTGAATTAACTTTCGTGCTCGTGACTCAAATATTGAGGTATTTCCACCAACATGTGGTGCAATAAATACACCTCGCGTTTGCCAAAGTGGGTGATCACTCGGCAATGGTTCTGGATCGGTAACATCAAGGGCCGCAGTAATGCGACCACTCTTTAACTCAGCAATTAGCGCATCTGTGTCGACGATTGCCCCGCGAGCAACATTTACCAGCAAAGCACCATCCTTCATTTTGGCAAGTCGCGCTGCATCAAACATCTTTCGACTTTCATCATTTAGCGGCAAAATTAAGATAACTACATCCAAAGTTGCCAGATTCTGATCTAACTCACTTATCTTTTTTGCTCCATCAGAACCAGAGCGGTTAAATGGAATAACTTCAACATCAAAGCCAGAAAGATTACGTTCAATATTCTTGCCAATAGAACCATATCCAATTAAGCCGATTTTACGATCATTGATCGAACGAAATTTCTGGTGGTTCCATTCATTCTTGGATTGAGAAAGTGCAAAAAATGGGAAACCTCTTAATGAAGCAATTGTTAATCCAACTGCTAATTCAGCAGTTGAGGCATCATGGATTCCGCGCCCATTGCACAATGTAATCCCAGGGCGCACAAACTCCATTGCATCGTCATACCCGGCATTTGGCATCTGCAAAATCTTTAATGAACTCATTTTTTTGCTGAACTCAAGAGCGGTTCTGCCACCCATATATGCGGGAACATAAAAAGTCACATCTGATAAATCTGCAGTATCCAAAGGACAATTAGCTGGAGATAACCGGGTGATGCCTTCTGGTACTTCTAAGTCATCCCATTGAGTCCAAACAACATGTTTACTCATAATTAGATCGCCTCATTTACATCTGCAGAGATAGTTACGACGGGGTTACTTAATACACCAAGACCATTTACCGTAATTGATATTACATCGCCTTCTTTAGTGATGAATTCAAGGGGCGGAATAATTCCCGTACCAGTTGAAAGAATCACTCCATCAGGAAAGGTTTGGCAGCGGAATAAATAATTAACTAAATCTGGCAAAGTACGATTTAGGCCCGAGAGAGCAGTATCTGCTTTCCAAACAATTTCAGCCCCTCTTTTGATCTCTGCGTGAATGGTCATATCAGCGGCACTTGGGGCCAACCACGCCAAAGTGATATCCGGACCGAGAGATGTTGACCCTAAATATGATTTTGCTTGTGGAAGATAAAGTGGGTTTTCTCCCTCAATAGTGCGCGCAGTCATATCATTGCAAATTGAAAAGCCAATAATTTCGCGGAATTTATTTACGACGATTGCAACTTCAGGTTCTGGAACAGATGCCTCTGAGTCATACCGAATACCGATCGGATCGCCATTCCCAACTGTTCGGCGACAAGTTGCTTTAAAAAATAATTCTGGGCGGTCAGCTTCATAAACCCTTTGGTACACATCAGGAGTATCACTTTCTTCCTTACGGGCATCACGTGAACGCAAATAGGTAACTCCGGCACCCCACACTTCAGTTTCGGGAGCAACTGGTGGAAGAAGTTCACCGGTAACCACTTCACCTGTATCTTTTTCAATCGCAATCTTTAATTCACTCATCCGGATTTGCAAAGCTTGTGTCAAGGTTGGAATCCCAGGGATAGTTTTATATATTCCGTCTTTACTCACCACTAACGCAAATGGGTTACCAGCAGTTGAAATGACAGCAAGTTTCATAGATTCTCCTTAAATTCTTCGCTTAGCCTATCGGTGCTTTGGAGGTTGATGAACGCACAACCAATTGATTTGGCGGATTGGTCAAAATAATTTTTTCGATAATGCCGGTTTCCATCTGCTTCAGCAACATACCAATTGCTAATTTTCCCAACTCATAATTTGGCATTTTTACAGCAGTTATCGGGGGCCAAGTAGCATCAGCAAACCAAATATCATGGATTGAGACAAGTGAGATATCTTCCGGAACTCGTAACCCAAGTGTATGTATCTGGGCTAATGCCCCAAGAGCTGCATTTGCATTTGCAACAATCAACGCAGTTGGATGATCTGATTTATTAAAAATTTGCGAAACTGCTTTTCGACCATCAACACCTGTATACCCAATTCTGGTGACCCACTCTAAATTGACTGCTAACTTCTTTCGCTTCATACCGGATACAAAACCAGCGAATCTACGTGCTCCAGTTGGACTACTCACTTCGCCACCGAGGAACCCAATTTTTTTATGTCCTAGAGAAAAAAGATGTTCTAGAGCTAATTCGACTGCGCCAGCATCATCAAAAATTATGTGAGATAACTTCGAATCGTCTCGTGAATTAATCAAAATAATTGGTAAAGTTCCAGATATTAATTTTTCTAAGCCTTCTTTAGTGACTCCATCTGGCGCTTGTAATATAATTCCATCAGCGCGTCCCTCTTCCACTATTCTTCTCAACCAACCATCAGCACTTTCGACTGCATTTGCGCGATTAATCAGAACTGAAAGATTCCGAATGTCAGCCTCTTCTTCGACTCCCCTTGCTATTTCACTGAAAATTGCATTCGCATAATCAGGAGTCAGAAGTGCAATTGCGCTATTTTTTGATAAACGCAATGCCCGTGCTGCGTGATTTGGCTGATACCTAAGTTCCTTCGCTGCTGCTAATACTCGCTCACGAGTTTTAGCTGCGACACGCAACGATGGATCTGCATTCAGGATTCTAGAAACCACTGAGATGGAAACATCCGCCGCGTTAGCTACATCTACTAATTTTATCATCTATTCAAGTTCTATTACCCGGTTAGTTGCAATCGATTCATATAAAGCAGCAACTAATTTAAGGGTTCCAAGGTTTTCTTCGACGCTGGAACGAAGCGCATCCTTTCCTGCAATTGCACCAAGAAGAGAGCCCATAGTTCCGATAAATGCATCCGGGAACCAGCGAGTAGTAACCGGATATGGCGTCCAACCGTCAGTTGGTAACTTTGCGGAGTTAACTTCTAAAGTATCAACTCTGCCTGTTGGGTAGTCATACAACAAACCAAGAGTTCCCCGGATTGCGCCGCCATCTCCATCAATTCTAAACTCCGCATAATTATCTCCACCACGGTTTACATGGTTAGCATGAACTATCGCGGTTACCTCGTCAGGATATTTGTAGGTACTAACAGTTCTGGTTTCTCCGATTGGGAATTGACCCTTGGTTCGCCCTGCTACTGAATAAACTGAAATTGGATCACCTAGAAACCAGCGGATTACATCATGATAATGAATTGAATGAACCATAATTTCAAGCTTTTCCATATTTTTTGCCCAAGGAAACATCTCCCACGGGGTTGCCAGGTTTACGGTGATAGATATCGAAGTTACTTTTCCGACCCAACCCAGATCTACCATTTTGTAGGCCGCAGCCATCCCTTCTTCAAACCGTAACTGTTGATTTACTCCTGCAATAATTCCTGACTCTTTTGCAGCTTTAATTATCAATTCGCCATCACCAACAGTTGTTGCTAAAGGTTTTTGAGCCAAAATGTGTCGACCACTCTTTGCAACTTCGACAAATACATCGCGTTGAACGGCTGGAGGAACAGCGATATCAATAACTTTGGCTTTGCTATCGCGCAACAGCGTTGCTAAATCTGGATAAACAATTGGAATACCATGTCGGTTTGCAACATCTTTAGCTCTGTCCTGGTCAACATCGGTAATTCCGACGATTTCCAACCCAGCCTTTTTATAAGCAGGCAGGTGCGCACCATCAACAATTCCACCTGCACCAACAATCGCTATCGGAAGTTTATGAGATTCCGGTATTTCAAGTTTTGCGAACTCTGAAACTTCTTTGAAGTGATCAATCATGATTGCTCTTTTGCAATTTCAGAACGCGCTGTAATTGGATCTCGATACTTCACTGTCTGTAGGTGTTCGCAGTAAAGAACTAACTCCTCATCATCTGCCCGAAATACCTCATAACTAACTCTGAATAGACCTAACTCTTCATATTTAGGAGTTTTTTCAAGCAAAGTCCGCATTGTATAAATGGTGTCATTTACAAAAACTGGCTTAATAAATCTAAGTCGATCATATCCGTAACTAAAAGTTTGGGTGTTGTTATGCGCCATTAATCCCATACCAAAAGAGAAAACAAGAGCACCTGGAACAATTCTTTTACCAAACATTCCTTCTTTTGTAGCAAAAATTTCATCCCCTACATAAGGATGCATATCTAGCAACAAGCAGTTGAAGAGCATCATTTCGCCTTCGGAAATTGTTCTCCTAATTGACCGATCCACTTCTCCTACTTGGTAATCCTCATAATATTTATTATCTTGATTCCATACTGGAACCTGTAAGCGCTTGGTGACATCGTGGTTTGGATTTTTCATTATTTTCCTCCTAGGAATTCTCTACGAAGCTTTTCGGTATCTTCGCCAACTCTCGGTGCACCTTTGCGGTTTTTCAATGTTTTTCCATCTAAACGCATTGGTGCTCTAGTTGTTTTTATTTTAATTTCATCTTCATCGCCACGAACAGTTTCTTGCATCATTTCAAGTTGCGCAAAACCCTCATGCTCCACCAATTCGGGAAGGGTAAGTACTGGTGCGCACCAAACATCTGCTTTATCGAGAATGCTGAGCCAGTGCTCTGTTTTCTCAGTTGCTAAATATTTGGAAAGTGCTTGAGTGATCACTTCTTGATGGTTCCACCAATCTTCAGGGTTGGTAAATGCTGCGATAGATTCGAGGCCGATTAATTCACCTAAAGAATTTATCGGTGTCATTGCAATTGCAAGGTATCCATCAGAGGTTGGATATATCCCATATGGGGCTGGCAAAAATGCATGGGCGGCATTTCTAGGTCCACGATTAACTCGCAACTGATCATCAAATGCATGAGCGCTTAACAACTCAAATTGCAGATCGAGCATTGATTCGGCCAAGCTGGTATCAACGACTCCACCCACACCGGTGCGCTCGCGACGTAACAATAAAGCGGTTACTCCATGAGCTATGTGAATAGATGTCAGGATGTCAGCGATAGCAATTCCAACTGGGATTGGTGGTTCATCTTTACTGCCATTTAGCCAAGGAAAACCCGTAATCGATTGAGCCAGTAAATCCTGACCTGGTCGATCTTTCCAGGGCCCCTTTTCTCCATAACCAGTAGCGCTGGCATAAACAATCTTTGGATTGATCGCTTTCACCGCCTCATATCCAAACCCGAGCCGTTCCATAACGCCTGGGCGAAAGTTTTGAATTATTACATCCGCTTTTTTTATCAACTCAATCACATCTTTTTTATCGCTTTCATTTTTCAAATCAGCGGCAAAACTTTCCTTATTCCGGTTCATAATGTGGAAGGAGAGAGTATCTCCATCACTTGCGATACCGGCAAAAGCAAGAGTTCTGCCAATATCACCAGTACCTGGACGTTCGATTTTTATTACCCGAGCACCTAAATCTGCAAGACGCATAGCTGAAACAGGTCCAGCTAAAAATTGGCTGAAATCAAGAACTAAAATTCCATCCAGCGGTAGTTCGGGCCTTGCAATTCGTTGCGACATCAATCACCTTTCAAATTAAAATTCTATGAATTAATCGACGTGGAAAACCTCAGGGATTGAATGCCACCATTCTTCTCCAGTGCATTCAGCAACTGGACGTTGCATTGGCTTCATTACATCCCACCACTCTTGAGTCTTAGGATCTTCACCCATTTTTGCGCTATCTGCTTCAAAATCAGAACCAATATATTCGAAGTATGAGAAAAGCAATTCACCATAACGATAAATAGAGTAATTTCTAATATTGCAATCGTAGATAGTTTTCAATACCTCTGGCCATACATCTGCGTGATAACGCTCGTACTCTGCCCAATCTTTTTTCGAAATTCCGATAACAGATCCATATCTTTTCATTTGAATTAACCTTTCATATGACGATTAGAGTGAGTAGAACTTGGTTGCAGTGCGGTATTTAATATCATCTTGTTGATCTTGCGAAAGATGGGCAATTACATCCTGTTGAGCTTTCCACACAGTTTGATAATCGTTGGCAAGTAAAATTACCGGCCAATCCCCACCTAGCATGACCCGATTTGAACCAAATATTGAAACCACATGATCCACATATGGGATCCAATCTTTAAATGACCAATTTGGATCAGAAGCAGTATTTAATCCTGAAATTTTTGCATAAATATTTGGATACTTCGCGGCTTTCGCCATATCACTAGCCCATGGCTCCCATTCTTTATTTTTAATACCTGGTTTTGAGAGATGATCAATCACTATTTTTAAATTTGGATACTTTTCGGCAATTACTGGCAGACAGGACATGTGATCAGAATTGATCGTCACAAAATCCATGACCAAATTACGCGAAGCAAGATGTCCAATTCCCTCGAGAACCTCTGGCTTTAAAATCCACTTTGGATCCGGGTAATCATGAATTAAATTTCGCACCCCTTTAAAGACCGAATTCTTCACTAATACATCTAGAGCTGCACTCGCCTCATCGGGCCGATTTAGGGGCACCCAGCCAACAACACCTTTTACAAATTTGTGTTTTGCTGCAACATCTAACATGTAGAAAGTATCTGCATAAGTATCTGCTGATTGGACCATGACTGTTCCAGTTACACCAGCCGGAGCAAGTTGTGGCTCTATTAATTCAGGTCCAAAATCGTCGTAAATTACTCCGTACTCCGGCTTAAGCCAGGAATACTCTCTTTCACTGATAATCCAGAGATGCTGGTGTGTATCTATCATTTGTGAATTATTACTCATTTTATTAACCTCTCTGCCATCATCGGTTTACTATGTAAATTTTAAATAGTAAGAGCACTACTTCATTTTTTTGATTAGTAATTGTCACTTTTTCGTCAATAAAACCAAATTGATCATTTTTCTTTGGATGATCACGAGAACCGATAATTTCAGAAGTTACTGTGATGGTATCTCCAATAAATACTGGCTTTATAAATCTAACTTTTTCATATCCGTAACTCATCGCATCTGGATTTATTTCACCAGCCGTCATTCCAATCCCTACGGAAAGGATTAATGTTCCATGAGCCATTCGCTTTCCAAAAGGCTGAGTTGCACACCATTCGGCATCCATGTGATGAGGGTAGAAATCACCTGTCTGGCCAGCGTGAGTCACGATATCGGCTTCTGTAATTGTTCGAGAAAAACTTTTTCGAGTAGTTCCGATTTCATACTCTGAGAATTTCATTCGACCTCCGCAAATTGATCATATAGAACTGATATTGAGTTAATTTCTTTTCCACTTAATTTTTTTGCTACTAAAGAAGGGTGAACGATCTTCGAAATCTCCATTTGAATATCAGGCCAACCAATCACAGGCGGCCTGATCCATGCTCGCTCAAGGGTTCGTAAAGTATTTCTAAAAAAGTAATTTGTTATCTCATTACATTCACGACTCTTCCAAGCCCGTAAATTTCCAGGTTGGCCGCCAGCTTTGGTATAAACGGTGGACTGCACATCACCTTTAGCCAAAGTTAACGCGGCTTTAAAAGCTGCTTCAGGATTTTTAGTTGCACTAGAAACTGCAATCCCAGTTCCACCTAAACAAGCGCCACTGGCTTGTCCATCGAAGGATGGAATATCATCGTAAGAAAGTAAATTTTTGCGAAATCCAACTCTTCCATAATTTGTGTATCCATAAAGTGCAAGTGCATGACTGTAAGGTCCATCATCGGCGAGCGCTTCTGCGGTATCAATTGGATTAAATGTTGCACAAAAATCTGGAACGAGATGTGTGAATTCAATCATTAACTCCAACGCCTCCGCTGCAATCTGGTTATCTATGAAACCTTTACCACTAGCAATACCCCCCGCGAGAGGTGCACCTAATTGCGCACATAAAGTTGCGAAAGTACTAAAAGCATCGACCGGCTTGTAGGGCCAAAGCAATTTACCCGCTTTGCCAATTTCTTTTGCATCATTCCAAGTTAGGGGCGCGCTATCTGCTCGATCAGGACGGTAAGCACTTACTTGTGATGCGGCATCTAATGCCAGTGCCCAATGTTTATTTCTAAACAAATAAGAGTGATGCGACCCACCAACACTTTCCTGAGCAAGTTGATCTAAATCCGCTGCTGATACAAAATCTTCAAAAGGTAAAACTGTTCCTGCAGCAACCGCATCTGGGATATGTGGGTAATCAATTACCATTAAATCGAAATCTTGGTAAAACTCCTCAATTTTCTGATCACCGAAAGCCAACAGTGATCGTGCGGTCCAATCGACAGTAATCCCAAGGTGGCTCTGTAAAAATGGATCTGAGGCAAGTAAGCAGCCATGCCCACGGACATGCTCCCAAGTCATTCCAGTTAATTTGACGTAAAGTGGGCTGGCAGACATGGCCAGAGATTATGGGAAAACGATTTTTCAGTCAATAGGCGGGATTAACCCAGCGCTCTCCAGTGCGGCCCAAGCCTCTGCTGGTACTTCGGAATCGAAGTCAGCAATATTTGCCAGTAGCTCTTTAGGACTGCGCGAACCAGTAAGAACAGTGGTGACCGCTGGATGACGTAATGGGAATTGGATCGCCGCCGCAGTCAAAGAGACATTAAAAGTTGCCAGTAAATCTCTAATTTTTTGGGCTTTGGCAATTATTTCATCTGGCGCTGGAGCGTAATGAAAAGTGGCACCGGCTACTGGATTAGCCAAAATTCCTGAGTTGTAAACGCCACCAATCATTACTGAAACTTTTCGTTTCATTGTCTCTTTAAAGAGTTGCTCCTGTGATGATTGATCTAGCAAGGAGTATCTTCCGGCAATTAATACGATATCGATATCAGTTTCAACCACCGCTTTAATAGTAGGAGGACAGTAATTCATTCCAACTCCGATAGTACTTACCATTCCTTCTGCGCGCATTTCTTCTAATGCGGGGTAGGCATACTTGATTGCTTCATCTATTCGATCATCTGCATCATGAATCAATGCCACATCAATTCTGTCAACATTTAGTCGTTTTAAACTTTCCTCAAATGATCTACGTACGCCAGCCCTTGAGTAATCAAATACTGGTTCTACTGAAGTATCTGCGTCAGCAAAACCTGCCAAACCGCCAGCGTTAGAAACGCCTGAAACTGGATTTAAAACACGTCCGACTTTTGTGGATAAAATATATGGGCGCTTTGCGGCATTTAATCCTCTGCCTAATCTAACTTCAGCTCGTCCTGAGCCATAAAGCGGCGCGGTATCAAAAAAATTAATATCTGCATCAAATGCTGCGGCAATCACTCCGTCAGAATCTGCTTCTGGAACAGAGGTAAATAATCCACCTAGTGGAGCTGTGCCTAATGAAAGTTTACTTACTTCGAGACCGGTTCGTTCAATCTTTGCTAACTCGCTATGGCGTGGCATCAGACCAACCTCTTCCTTAACTCCTAATTAAATCAAGCGGTGCTTGAAGTTGAAGAACTGACAACTTGGGCGCGACCTGATTCCAATCTTGCAACTGGAACTCGGAATGGCGAGCAAGATACATAATCTAAACCTAATCCGTGGAAGAAGTGAATACTCCGTGGATCTCCGCCATGCTCACCGCACACACCTAATTTGAAATCAGGTCGTAGTGCTCGCGCTTGCTCCGATGCGATTTTGACCAAAAGGCCAACTCCATCTTGATCAAGGGATTCAAAGGGATTAAACGGTAATAATTCAAGATCTAGGTATCTTGGCAAGAAGGTGGATTCCACATCATCGCGACTAAAGGCCCAAGTTAATTGGGTCAGATCATTAGTTCCAAATGAGAAGAAATCCGCATAATCTCCCAATCGAGTTGCCGTAATCGCCGCTCTAGGTGTTTCAATCATGGTTCCAATTGGAATATCTATCTGCTGGCCCGTGCCTTTAAGAGTTTCGGCGATTTCAGCTTCTAGTGTTTCGCGCAAATAAAGTAATTCACGTTGGGTAGAGACCAATGGAATCATTATCTCTGGTTTTGGATTATGACCGAGCTGTTTTACTTCAAGCCAAGCGTGGACAAGTGCACGAACCTGCATTTTAAATAATTCTGGAATTAAAATTCCAAGACGAACACCACGTAGTCCCAACATTGGATTCGATTCATGCAAACGTCTTACCGCAGCAAAAATTGCTTGATCACGAGTAGATACTTCAGTGCCGAGTGCTTCAGCGCGTGCCATCTCCCCGGTAAGGAAAGCTAAATCTGGCAAGAACTCATGAAGAGGTGGGTCTAATAAGCGAATAGTTACCGGTAAACCAGACATCGCCATCATGATGCCAACAAAATCAGCACGTTGAAGTGGTTCCATCTCGGCGATAACACCTCGTTGTACATCTTCATTTTCTGCTAAAACTAATCGCTCCACAAAAATCCGGCGCGGACCTAGGAACATATGTTCAGTACGACATAAACCAACACCTTCTGCACCAAGAATTCGCGCGCGCACTGCATCTTCCGGAGTGTCAGCATTTGCCCTAACTCGAAGCGCACGAATTTTATCGGCATGTTGCAAAATTCGATCGACTGCCTTTACAACTGGTGATGCTTCATCGGCACCAGCAGATAGACGTCCCTCTAAATATGCAGTTACTGGTGATGCGATAACTGGTATCACTCCGGTGTAGACCGCACCAGTTGTGCCGTCAATTGAAATTATTTCACCTTCATAAATAGTTAGACTTCCAACAGTAAATAAAGATGCTCGCTCATCAACCGAGATACTTTCAGTTCCGCAAACAGCCGTTTTGCCCATTCCTCGAGCAACTACTGCAGCGTGTGAAGTTTTACCTCCACGGCTAGTCAAAATTCCTTCTGCAGCGACCATTCCAACTAAATCATCCGGACTAGTTTCCCGTCTTACTAAAATTACTTTTTTACCGCTTCTGGCCAAATCAAATGCTCGGCGCGAATCAAAAACAACTTCTCCTACTGCAGCACCTGGAGAGGCTGGAATTCCACGCGCAATCTCCTGGATTGATCCACTTAAATCAAATTGCGGAAACATTAATTGGACTAATTGATCCCCGGATGTGCGAGAGAGCGCTTCATCCATTGTAATTTTGCCTTCATCAACTAATTGAGTTGCGATGCGGAAAGCCGCTTCGGCAGTTCGCTTGCCAACGCGGGTTTGTAGGATCCAGAGCTTTCCGCGCTCCACCGTAAATTCGATGTCACACAAATCGCGATAATGGTCCTCAAGCAAGGCCATAACTTTTTCAAGTTCGGCATGGACAACTGGCTCTTTTTTAGCCATATCCGCAAGTGACATTGTGTTGCGGATTCCAGCAACCACATCCTCACCCTGAGCACGGTCTAAGTAATCTCCGTAACTTCCAACTTCACCAGTTGCAGGATCGCGAGTGAATGCAACTCCGGTTCCCGAATCATCACTTAAATTTCCAAAAACCATTGATTGAATATTTACTGCTGTTCCAAGGTCGGAAGAGATGCGCTCGCGACGTCGATATAACTGCGCGCGCTCAGAATTCCATGAGTGGAATACTGCTTCGACTGAACTTATTAAATGTTCACGTGGATCAGTTGGAAATGGTTTACCCGTAACAATCTCAATCTCTTTAATAAATGCAGCAGCCAATGCTTGCAGGCCAGCTGAATCTAACTGCTGAATGGTTTTAACCGCGTGAGACTCAAGAATTCGATTTTCGATTTGATGAAACTCTGCAGGCGGAACATCACAAACTATGCGCCCATACATATCTATAAAGCGGCGATAAGAGTCCCACGCAAATTTTTCATTTCCAGATATTTTTGCTAAACCTTCGGCAACTTCAGGCGTCATGCCCACATTAAGAACAGTTTCCATCATTCCCGGCATCGAAAATTTTGCTCCAGAACGAACTGAAACTAGTAATGGTTTAGTCGGATCACCAAATTTTTTGTCTAGGCTTTTTTCAAGTTCATTTAATGAATTATTAATTTCTGCGTTTAATCCTGACGGCATTTCTCCTGAAGAGAGATATTCGCGACATGCTTGTGTAGTAATTGTAAAACCTGGAGGTACCGGCAATCCCATTCGCACCATTTCGGCCAGGTTTGCGCCTTTTCCGCCTAACAAATCAGATTGAGTACGATCCCCAAAAGTAAATGGATGAATAAATTGCGCGCTCATTCCACTCCCTTTTTTTCCCAGACTCTCGGCCCTAGAGTGGCAGAACTCTACTGAATCATCCCTTAGCCGAAGCACCAATTCTGCCCCGAGTCAACGATTCCTGAGCGGGCCAAGCAGCACTCAAAACAAAAATCCCGGTCAATCAAGTAGATCAGCAGGCTCCAGAGCGGAAACTCTTTGGTTTGGCTGAGCAATTAGCCAAACAGATCACGCTCTAGCAATTTAGGACAATTCGTACTACTTTGCTGTTAATAATTATGCACCCCATCAGCAGCACTTACCTAGTTACTAGCACCTGACCTTTAGGAGTGAAAATGAAAATAACAAATATTGAAGTCATCTTGGTAGATCGCCCAGCAGTTCATCCTCCTTTTGTTTGGCGCAAAAATGTCCCCGGCTCTGACGGGGCAACTGTTGGTGGTTGGCTAGTAATTGAAACTGATGCTGGAATAACCGGTTTTGCCACCGCAGCACGTGGTGTGATTTTGAAGGATTATGTTGATCGTCGTTTCCGTGCGGAAATGGTTGGACAAGACCCCCTTATGCGCGAACACCTTTGGGAGCGCGTTTGGGAGTTAGATCGCATTGAAAGATTCGCTCCAAATATGGCGCACGTAATTGATGTGGCCCTTTGGGATATCGCTGCGAAAGCTGCCAACCTTCCAGTTTATAAATTGCTCGGTGGTTACCGCGAATCAATTCCTGCTTACGCATCAACTGTTACTTACTCCTCAATTCCAGAGTTTCTAGATATCGCGTCACAATGTATAGACCGTGGATACAAAGCAATTAAGTTGCACGCTTTCGGTGATGCTAAAAAAGATGCTGAGTTGTCATTAAAACTTCGCGCACATGTTGGTCCTGATATCGCACTTATGTATGACGGTTCAGCTGGTTTTGATTTGATGGATGCGGTTTATCTTGGACATGCATTAGATGAGGCTGACTTCCTTTGGTATGAAGAGCCAATGCGTGAGTTCTCGATAACCGCTTACAAGTGGCTAGGTGAGCGAGTACGGATTCCATTGCTACTTGGTGAAGTAACCGATGGTGCACATATGAGCGCTGGAGATTTCGTTGCAACTGGTGTGGCAAGCGCACTTCGCGTTTCCACATTTTTGCGTGGTGGCTTTACAGGTGCAATGCGAATCGCCCACTTGGCCGATGCTTACCACCTTCGCGCAGAAGTACATGGAATGGGCTTGGAACAAGCACATCTTTGTATGGCGATTAAAAACAACACTTATTACGAATCCCTAGTCAAAGACAATCCGTTTACTGAATTGGGTCAGGATCTTCCAGTAGATAAAAATGGGATGATCCATGCTCCTAAAGGACCTGGAATTGGATACGAAACTTTATGGGCTGAAAAGGGCGCTCCAAAAGAGTTGGCAAAGTTTCTCAAAGCCTAAATAAACTCCCAATTCTAATCTGAAGTAAGGAAGTAAGTACGCGAATGGCAAAGATCACTGGTTTTAAAACTTTAGATGTGCGTTTTCCTACATCGCGTGGATTAGATGGTTCGGATGCAATGAATAAAGATCCTGATTATTCCGCGGCGTATCTGACTTTAGAGACAGATACGCCGGGTCTTGAAGGAAATGGATTTGTTTTTACGCTCGGACGTGGCAACGATCTTGCTTGTGATTCCATAGATTTAATTGCGCAAACTTTGATAGGTCGCGATCTTGGAGAACTTGCTAAATCTATGGGTGCACTTGCGCAAGAGTTAGTCCGTGATAGTCAGGTGCGTTGGCTTGGGCCGGAAAAAGGCGTAACCCATATGGCAACTGGTGCAGTTCTTACTGCAGTCTGGGATCTAATTTGCAAAATAGCCGGAAAACCACTTTGGAAATTACTTGTGGATATGTCACCTGAAGAAATTGTCGAATTAGTTGATTGGCGTTATTTAACCGATGCGCTCACACCTGCCGAAGCATTAGAAATGCTTAAGAAAGTTCAACCAAATCATGCAGCAAATGAAGCAAAAATGCTCGCTGAAGGATTGCCCGCCTATACAACTACACCAGGTTGGCTGGGATACACCGATGAAAAAATGGTGCGTTTATCCAAAGAGGCTGTCGCTGATGGATTCACATTAATTAAATTAAAATGCGGTGGATCTTTAGAAGATGACAAGCGTCGACTAAAACTCGCTCGCGAAGCAGTGGGACCAAATGTAAAACTTGCAGTTGATGCTAATCAGGTTTGGGATGTGCAAGAAGCAATTGATTGGATCAATGCGCTAGGCGATGTAAATCTGCATTGGGTTGAAGAACCAACAAATCCAGATGATGTCGTCGGTCACGCTGCAATAGCCAAAGGAATTGCGCCGGTAAAAGTTGCAACTGGTGAAGCTTGCGCTAATCGAGTGATGTTTAAACAATTCTTACAACTCAAAGGCTTGTCTTTCATGCAGATCGACTCTGCACGGGTTGGTGGAGTAAATGAGAATGTGGCAAATGTTTTACTGGCCGCAAAATTTGGCATTCCAGTATGTCCCCACGCAGGTGGAGTTGGGTTATGTGAAATGGTCCAACATTTTGCAATGTTTGATGCAGTAGCTGTTTCCGGCCACCACGACGATCGAATAATTGAGTATATGGATCACTTGCATGAGCACATGGCACTCCCAACAGATGTGCGCAATGGAAAATACTTCCCGCCTTCAAAGCCGGGTGCTGGCGCTGAGATGTTGAAAGCTAGTTTGGCTGATTTCACCTACCCAACAGGGTCGCAGTGGAAAGATTTTGTGTAAGACAAGCACGGCAAGTGCGGCAAGTTAAGTAAGTGATAAAGGAGAGTAAAGTACGGAAAGAGTAAGAGCTCAGAGATACCAGGAACGGAACTACCGCTAGAGAGGCGTAAAAAATGTCACCACGTGAGTTTGAGGGATTGACTGCAGTTGTTACCGGAGCCGGCTCTGGAATTGGACTCGCAACCGCCACATTGCTGCATGAAAAAGGGGCGACTGTTTACGGTCTTGACCTAAATAAAGGTGAGATGGAAGCCAAAGGTGTTGCTTCATGGATTGAATGCGATGTTAGTGACACTCCTTCTGTAGAAAAAGCTTTTGCCGAAGTTGCTAATAAAACCTCAGTTATCGACGTACTAATTAATAACGCTGCAATCGGATCAATCGGAACAATTGAAAGCGAATCTGATGCAAATTGGGAAAAAGTTTTCAATATCAACGTTTATGGATTAGCCCGCGTCTCACGCACTGCTCTTCCTTCAATGCGTAAAAGCAAAAGTGGCGCAATCGTAAATGTTTGTTCAGTTGCCGCTACTGCTGGAATTCCCAACCGAGCAATTTACAGTGCTTCAAAAGGTGCAGTTTTAACTCTTACTCTTGCAATGGCTTGCGATCTAATTAATGACAAGATCCGCGTTAACTGTGTTAATCCAGGAACTGCAGACACTCCATGGGTGCAACGTTTGCTTGCCCAAGCTGCTGATCCAGTTGCAGAACGTGCGCGTCTGGAAGCTCGCCAACCTTCTGGTCGCTTGGTTACCTCAGAGGAGATCGCAAGTTCGATTGCATTTTTGGCAAGCCCAATGCAAAGCGCCATCACTGGCACTGCATTAGGTATTGATGGTGGAATGCAAGGTTTACGGATTCCTAAATAACTCAAGTAGGGTTACCTAAACTCCTTTGAAGGGGGCCATTCATGAGTAATTACAACCTTGGTCCACGCCATATTCCGCGTCATAGCGCCTTATCAGATGACACTTTTGATCATATCCGTGAGTTGATTTTGCATTACGAAATTACACCTGGTGAACACATCAGTATTGATGGTTTAAGTAGAGCGATCGGGGTTTCGCAAACCCCGATACGTGAAGCACTTGCCCGCCTCGAATCTGAAGGGTTAGTAATTAAAGAAGCGCTTAAAGGTTATGCCGCTACCCCACTGATTACTAAAAAAGAGTTTGATGATTTATTTCAATTTAGATTATTGATTGAACCTTGGGGGGCGGCGCAAGCTGCCGAAAATATAAATGAGGCTGGGCGCGATGCCTTGCAACGAGAATTAACACTTGCCGATGAAGCGACCATGCAAGAGGATTCTTTTGTCGCAATTACCGAGCATGATGCTCGTTTCCACAATTTAGTTGCCAGATTATCTGGGAATAATTCAGTAATGATGGCCTATGAACGAACGCACTGCCACCTACATTTATATCGGCTCTATTTTTCTGAAAAAAGTCAAAACAATCAACGAAATAAACACTCAGTAGATGAAAATGCGGTGACTGATCTATTTCGACATTACTATTCAGCGGACACTGGCCATCTATCAATTGCTGAACACAAAGAGGTTACCGCCGCAATTATCGCCAAAGATCCAGAGCGAGCAAGTTCGGCATTGCATGCACACATTGCCGGCTCGCGTGAGTTCTTAATTAAAACTATGGATGTACTCGGTCGTCCTTAATTAAAAAGAAAATTAATGACGGTTTAAAAGTTTCACATGTTTTGGAGTTAACTCTTCCAGAGTAGAAACACCAAGTAATTTCATATTTCGAATCATTTGAGATTGCATTATCTCTAGCGCTCGTTCAACTCCATCTTGTCCCCCGGCCATCAATCCATAAAGATATGCGCGGCCGACATAGGTAAATTTTGCGCCTAATGCAACAGCTGCGAGAACATCACCTCCATGCATAATTCCAGTGTCAATATGTATTTCGTAATCTTTAGCAAACTCTTTTCTGATATCTGCCAAAAGATGAAGCGGTGCAGCTGCCCTATCTAATTGCCGGCCACCGTGGTTTGAAAGCAAGACTGCATCAGCACCTAATTCAGCAGATTTCTTGGCATCCTCCAAATTTTGGACACCTTTTATGATCAAATTACCTTTCCACTGTTCACGCACCCACTTCAAATCTTCAAAAGTCATAGTTGGGTCAAACATGTAATCAAGTAATTCACCAACAGTTCCTGGCCAATTTGATAGTGAGGCGAATTGAATTGCAGGTGTAGTCAAGAAATTAATACACCAGGCCGGCCTTGGCAAAGCATCAATCACAGTTTTGGCGCTCAAACGTGGTGGAACTGTTAAACCATTCCGGTAATCTCTAATTCGCTGCCCTGATGCAGGTACATCTACTGTGAGCAATAAGTTTTTTACGCCGGCTTTTTGAGCTCGCTCAACCAACGCCATGCTTCCTTCGCGGTCTTTCCACATATATAGCTGAAACCAGTTGCTGCCGTTTGGTGCTGCAGCAACTACATCTTCAATGGTTGTTGTTCCAAGTGTTGAAAGTGAAAAAGGGATTCCAAATTTCTCCGCCGCTCTGGCACCAGCAATCTCTCCTTCGGTTTGCATCATGCGCGCAAAACCTGTGGGTGCGATTCCCATCGGCATGGAAAACTTTTGCCCTAATACTTCACATGAAAGGTCAGCTTTAGAAACATCTTTAAGGATGCTTGGATTAAATTCAATATCTTGATACGCCTGACGAGCGCGCGCAAGGCTAACTTCCGATTCCGCAGAACCATCTGTGTAATCAAATGGACCAGTTGGTGTTCGTTTTTTGGCGATATCGCGCAAATCCCAGATTGTGTATGCGGCAGCGAGACGGGCTTTTTTGCGTTTCAAAGTTGGCACAGTGAAAACCAATAATGGCTTTAGGTCACGCCATTTTGGGAATTGCCGCTTTACATTCTTGGTTTTGGTCTTGGTATTGTTCTTATTTACACCCTTATCGCTCATGGCTTAATACTATTCGAAGTGCCAGATTTTGCTAACCCTCGATCATCCGAAAATCTATATTTTTTGGAGGGCGAGTACTTTGCTTGACCTGCACTCTTATTTGATCATCAACAACAACCCCTAATCGCTGCCCCTCTAAGATGGCCTGATACTCAAACCAGATCGCCACTAATGTGGATTCACCTTCACGAATTTGCGCAAAAGTACGGGTAAAAATCTGCTCCAAAAATTGATAATGACCTAACTGCAAGGCAGCTTTAGCGGCGGCCAAGTCAACGCGTTCACTTGGAACCCTATTTGCAAAAGTTTCAGTATATATTTTCCAAAGCTGTTCGTCTCTTTCGGCAGTAATCAGTAATTGCAAATACTCTTCATAAAATGCATCATGCAAATTAGTTGCGAATTTACTTATCGCTTCTTCATAAAGTTCCAGGGCGGGCAACATATTCCCAGCTTCTCTTTGCGCAATCGCAAGATTACGTAAGGCCCAAGGCGATGGGCTGTAATCGAGAGATTTCTTCCACTGCTCAATCGCGGCTTCACTTTGTCCAATTTCAAAATAGTAATTTCCAATATGTAAAGCGCTCAACCAATTTTGTCGGCTATTTTCTAGAAGTGAGATCCACTCTTTCTGAACCATCCATGATGTGGGGGTGTTACTCACCTCGAATTCTGGAAAATTTCCACTTTCAAGAAGTTCAATCCATTCACCTATCTGCGCATTATCGGAAGATTTAAATCGAAACCCAGATGGGATCCCCTCCCCTGATCTCTGCCTTCGCAACTGCTCAAGTAAACCCCAGCCACTACCTTGAAAAAGCAGCTCTGCTGGTTCTTTAGTAGCTAATTTTTCAAAACGTAGATTCTCACTATCAAATAAATCTGTTGGGACCGCTTTTTCAATTTGATTTGAAATTTGTTGCTGAGCGTCTGACCATTTGGAATCTAAAAGTTTTTGATTTTCGATTTTTGTAAAGCTACCGAAAAATTGCGTAAATGAAATTGTGGAATTTCCAGCCATTTGGTATCCATGCAGTTGGGTTGGAGCCAAACCGGCTTGCAACTCTAAATACGGTGAAAAATCAGCGGATGAAGCATCAGATAAAAACTCCTGCCAGCCTCGCCCACCAATATGGTTTCCCCAGCAAAACATCTTTTTGTAACGCAATGCCGCAGTGCTTCGTTCATAAAACACTTGGCCGTCCTCGTAAAGGATTGATTCCCATGGAGAACTTATCGACTTGGGATTTTGAAAGAAATACTCATTGGCAAATGGAAAATTTTGTGGAAAAGAAAGGTCAACATCAGGAACTGTTGGCAGATAAGGCAATTTGCCAGTTCCATAACCAGCAAAACCTTGATCTACGAATATGACCTCATCCGTACTTCCAAATACGCGGGCTTTTGGAGTTTCACGGACAGCAATATTTGTCCACCAATACATTGGTGTCATCTCGGCGCGATCATTAATTATTCGAACATGAACTCTTAAATTCTTCGCACCTGTGGGCAAATGGCAATCAATAGCCCAGTAGAAATTCCGGGTTCTTTCATAATCATAAATCCGAATAAATTCATTACCGGTCTCATCTATTAATTTTGCAATATGCACAGGTGCACAAGTTCCGAATGTGTGGCCATATTGCCCCATGTTCCATTCAATGCCCCCTGAAAACCAAGCGTTTAGAATTGAAAGGTTGGCAAATTGGAGAATTGGATTAGCAAATAGTAATTCTTGCTGATTCTCTTTATCAAAAAGTGAATAGAGTCGTCCACCAAGTTCAGGCAAGAAAGTTGCTCGTAAATTTTCATTTTCAAGAACTACAGTGGAAATGTCTCGTGCTTCTAATTCTCTGGTGTATCTATCTTGCCATCGGTGTGGAAGATAGATTTCCCCTGTTTCATATCCAACTAAATTACTCTGCTCTTCCGAAAATTCATTTAGAAACTTTACAGAGCGATCTCTATTTTGATTTCGAAAAATCGGAAGTGGATTTTCGCTTCCAATTTGCGCGCTCTGAATTGATATTTTGGAGGTGAAAGCTTTGCTTAGCGAAATTTTTAGATCATTCCGTAGCGAGTAAGCATTCCAGTTCCGATTGCAGCGCGACGCACTCGCTCACGTGCAGTTGCTTCAACTGCACCTTGCAAATGAGCACCAGATGGATATAGCCCAGGAGCATTCCGAACCGTGAATTTCAAATAAATCGGAGCAGCAACGCGAACTAAATCTGGAACTTCGTAGTGACGAACCGCTCCCCCAAAATCATCAGCAGCTTCAACATAAACATCAACTGGCACGTCAACTTGCGAACGTATTGCTGAAATTTGAGCCAACGAAAGATCGGTAGTTAAATTCAAAGTGGATGCGCCAAGATCTTCATACAGGGCTGCAGTGGCTGGATTATTACAAGGAAGCGCTACTGAGGTTTTTAAAACTAAATCTCCAGGTAGATCTCCACTGCGCTTTGCTTTTCCTAAAACATCAAGCAATCCGATATCACCAACTAAAACTGATTTAACTCCTAGCTTTACTCCATGCAGTACATCTTCAACGGCAAAACGAAGTTGGTCAGCGCCACGAAGTGATGGATGAACTGTTGCACTTGATGTGCCGATTGTGGCACGTCCGATATCCCAAGATGATCGTGGGCCGACGAATAGACAAACTTCAGCTTTCGCTTTTTCACCTAACTCTAAAAATTCTTTTATCTCTGGATCTGTCAGCATCATGATTCCACTGCCTTGGCTTGCGCGATGGAAAGCTAATTTATGTTTTGCAGCCTCTTCGATAACAACTCGCATCGCAGCTGGACCTTCAACGGAGGGAATCTCTACTTTCCAACGGCTGCCGTCAGAAAATCGCTTTGTGCTCTCAGGCAGGTTATCCGCATCAGCACTAACGACATTTTGATTACTTAATAATGAAATACCAGCATGCATTGGACCTTTAGGATCGCGACTGCTTTTCCACTCAGACATTTATTACTCCCTCTTTTGTCCCTGCAAAATTTGATTAAGCAAACCGTGCGTGAAGCCCACCATCAACCATTAAATCTGCACCATTGATAAATGAGGCGCCATCAGACATAACAAATGAAACAACTTTTGCAATTTCCGAAGGATTTCCCATTCGCGCCATAGGTTGCACCGCTTCAGCATCAGCTTTGCGATCAGGGTAAAGGTCGAAATAAGAGTGAACTAATGCGGTCAAGGTATATCCCGGAGAAACTGTGTTGGTCCGGATATTTCGTGGGCCCTCATCAAGAGCCAAGTTGCGAGCTAAGCCAATTAATCCACCTTTTGCAGCAGAGTATGGAAAATAATTTGGTGCGGTCATCCGACCATGAATCGATGAGATAAAAACAATTGATCCTTTTTTGGCTTTGCGCATCTCAGGTAAACATAATTTTGAAATGTACCAACTTGATTTTAAATCAAGTGCAAAAAATGACTCCCACTCTTCATCTGTGTAAGTGACTGGATCAGCATAAGAGTTTCGCCCAGCATTAGAACAGGCTGCAGTTACCGGGCCAAATTTTGCCACTGCTGCATCATAAGCTGATTTGAAAGGCGCAAACTTTGAAACATCAGCTTTAATAAACTGAACTTGGTTACCTTCGGAATTTAATTTAGCGGCTAGTGCTTCACCGCGTTCTACATCAATATCAAAAAATGAAACTCGAGCACCTTCAGCAGCAGCATCTACAACAATAGCTGCGCCAATTCCTTGAGATCCACCAGTTACTAATACGTGATGACCTTTTAATGACATTGTTGAATTTGTTGAATTTGTTGAATTTGTTGAATTTGTTGAATTTGTTGAATTTGTTGAATTTGTTGAATTTGTTGAACTCATACTGACCGCGCTCCTATTCCGCCATCTACAGCCCAATCTGATCCATTTACAAAAGAGGCAGCATCTGAGAGTAGAAAAGTTACAACCTTAGCGATTTCAATTGGCTGACCTACACGGCCCATGGATTGAACTGAAAGTGCATGTTCATATCTTCCTTCTTCTTCGGCATACCAAGCCTCTGCCATTTGAGTCATGATGTAACCAGGTGAAACCGCATTACATCGAATATTGTTTGGACCCTCATCAATTCCTAAATTTCGAGTTAATCCAAGAACTGCAGATTTAGCGGCACCATAAGGAAAGTAATTTGGGGCTGTGAGACGAGCATGGATCGATGCAATATTTACAATGGAGCCTTTTCGCGCTTTACGCATTGCCGGCAAAGTTAGTTTTGCAGTGTGCCAAATTGATTTCATATCAATAGCAAAAAAAACATCCCATTCTTCGTCCGTCATTGTTACTGGATCAGCACTTGAACCGACGCCGGCATTATTTACTACGCCAGTAAAATCACCCTGTTTGGCCACTAACTTTTTGTGCGCCTGTTCTAGATCAGCAAAAATTCCCACATCGGCACGTTCAAATTCAACTTTATGGCCGGCAGCTATTAATTCACCAAGGTATTTTTCAGAACCCGCAACATCGATATCTACGAAGGAGACACGTGCTCCGGCCTGTGCTGCATCGAGCACAATTGCAGCCCCAATTCCTTTTGCGCCACCAGTTACTAAAATATGGTCATTTGGTAATTTCATGATCAGGAGTTTATCTCTCTTACTTGCGCAACAACAGCCAAGAATGCGGCCACATTTGCTGGGATAGCACTCAGGCCGCCTTTTAGAAGGGGGCCACCAAGGCCAACCATATTTGCACCAGCAGCGAACCAATCTGGGACCGCAGCGACGCTCAATCCGCCGGTGGGACACCAAAGATTTCCCGGAAATGGATCACGTAATGCTTTTAGATGAGCCGGCCCATATGAAGATGCCGGAAATAATTTCAACACATCAGCACCTGCGGCAAGTGCGGTAGCAACATCACTTGGAGTGGCAACTCCAGGAATTGAAATCAAACCAGCCTTTTTAGTGGCCGCAATAACTTCAGGATTTGTATTTGGAGAAACCACAAAAGTTGCACCAGCTTTTGCTGCATTTGCTACATCTGTAGTTGTTAAAACCGTTCCTACTCCAACGCAAACATTCTTACGTGCTGCCAATGAGGCAATTACATCAAGCGCACCTGGAGTTGTGAGGGTAATTTCTATTGAAGTTAATCCAGCGCCAACAATTGCATCGGCGGCTTCCTGACAACTACCTTGATCAGCAGTTCGAACAATCGCAACTGCACCACTTTTCAATAATGTATCGACAACACTCATTGGGCTCCTCCAGTTAGTTGGGCAATTATCGCTGGATCAGTTCTACCTTTAACCCCAGTTGGCAATCCAGCCCAATCACCAAATTGGCTTGCTACGCGCGCACCTGAAACGCTGCCCTGTTTAATCGCATCTACTGTACTCAAACCACTTAGCAACCCTGCGATTACCCCACCTGTAAATGCGTCTCCTGATCCGACTGGATCAACAGCTTTAACTTTAGGTGGCGTCACTTCCCCGAACTCACCATTAATAAGGTAACGAATTTTCTGGTCACCTTTTGTCATTATCGCAATTTTGCAACCACGATCTGCAACTAATTCCAAGGCGCGTTTTGGATCATTTTCACCGAAGATTGCAAGGTACTCATCTTCTCCACCAATAAGTAGATCAAGATCATGAGCTAGAGGTTCAAGAACTACTCTTGCTTGAGCTTCGCTCCACAACTTTCTTCTAATATTTAAATCTAAACTACAAGCGATCTTTGCTGCTCTTGCTTTTGTTAATGCAAATTCAACAGCACTTGCGGCTGAGGTAGATATTGCACAAGTAATTCCCGTGGCATGAACCCATTTCGATGAGTGCAGCATTCCTAAATTAATATCAGTTGGCGAAATTGTTGTTGCTGCGGCACCCTTTCTTAAATATGTCGCTTCAACAGGACGGGTAGTTCCAGGATTTCTAATCATTGTGCCACTAAATTCTGGCACTCGCTTAACTTCAGAGACATCTACGCCTTCAGCGATAAAATCATCAAGGATTGCGGTGCCTAACTCATCTGCTCCGAGGTGGGTATAAAAATGTGCGTGCAAACCGAGTCTAGAAACTGCTACTGCGACATTGCCTTCGGCGCCTGCAGTGCTTCTGCGATACAACTTCGCATCAATAACTGAATCGGTGTCCTCCGATAGAAACAATGCCATTGCTTCGCCGAAGGTATATAGGTCAGGCATTACGCCCCGAAGAGGGTGGTCTTTTGACCGCGCACCCCGGGAGTTGCCATAAATGTCATTCCTGATTCCTTTGGTTCTCCTACTTCACTTTCTTCGCGAGCGCTAGTGATAATTAATTGATCTAGATTTTCACCAGCAAATACACAAGAAGTAATTCTGGGGGTTGGGCAATTTACTTCATCAAGTTGCTTGCCGTTTTCTCCATCAAAGCAACGTACTGCCGAGCCAGTCCAAAATGCGACCCAAAGATTTCCATTTGCATCAACTGACATTCCATCTGGCATTCCCATGCTCTCTGGGAAATTTATAAATGGACGACGGTTGATTACATCTCTTTCTACTACATCTAATTTATCAACTCTCTGCAAAGTTGTGTCAATGTAAAACATGGTTTTTCCATCAGGACTCCAATCAAGGCCATTGCTGATTGTTACATCTCCAAAAATCCGGCGCATGTGTTTTCCATCTCCGCGCATCTGATAAAGAGCGGCGGCATTGTTTTCAAATTTATATCCCATAGTCCCTAAAAATAAATCTCCAGCAGGAGAGATCTTTCCGTCATTCCAGCGAACTATCTGGGTTGCACTAAAACCATCAGCATCTACGCGAGTTGGCAATTTATGCAAAGTTCCATCTGCATCACGAAGATGTGGGCCACTTGCCGTGCCAATTACATCTCCGCCATTTTTTCGCGGAATAGCAAAACCAACATGCTCCGCTGTCTGATATTCGGAAATTTCTCCAGTAATTAAATGTCGGGTGCGAACCAGCTTGCCCATAATGTCGACCCATTGAATCTGCTGATTTTTAGCGCCGGTGGCGGTTGGGCCCTCACCGAGAATATTGCGTCGCTGATCAAAGACAGTTACCTGCATTTTGCCCCCATTTATGGTTATCTTTGAGCGGTACTCTACGGCGAGGAGCCCTCATTTGAGTACCCCCAAATAACCGCAGAAAGGCGGGCAAGCCTCAATGTCATCAGCCCCAAACCGCGACAACCGAAAATTGGTTGACCGGCTTACTGCTCTGGTTGGCGCTGAGATAGTGCATGGTGATGCCGTTGCTCTAGAGAGTTATAGTCGTGATGCGACTCCACTGTTTCATGGATTGCCAGAAGTTGTTGTTACACCAAGGTCTACCCAAGAAGTTGTGGAGATCGTAAAATTTGCGGCAAGCACTAAAACTCCAATCATTGCTCGAGGAGCCGGAAGTAATTTATGTGCGGCGACTGTTCCATTAAATGGTGGAATTGTTTTAAGCATGAACAAGATGAATAAAATTCTTGAAGTAGATCGTGCGCAAATGTTGGCAGTTGTGCAGCCCGGAGTTACTAATCAAACTCTTGATGAAACTGTTGCAAAAGAAGGTTTGATGTTTGTTCCCGATCCAGGTTCGAAAAATGTTTCAACAATCGGCGGAAATGTTGCAACAAGTGCAGGCGGTTTACGCGGATTGAAATATGGAACAACTAAGAATTATATTTTAGGGTTAGAAGTTGTGACTGGAACTGGCGAAGTTATTCGAACTGGTTCGCGAATGGTTAAAGATGTTGCCGGCTATGACTTAACTAGATTGTTTGTGGGTAGCGAAGGCACACTTGGAATTTTTACCGAGATAACTACTATTTTAAATCCCCGTCCACGTGCTGCTAAATATGGAGTGGCTTACTTCACCGATTTAGCTGCCGCATCAAATGCTGTTGATCAAGTCGTGCGTGCCGGAATCTTGCCAGCCACCATGGAGTTCCTCGACAACCCATGCATCTTGGCTGTAGAAGAGTTTGCGAACCTCGGTTTGGATACTCAAGCTGGAGCACTTTTATTATTTGGTGATGATGGTGAGCCTGATTTTATCGATGCAGCTGTTGGCAAGATGGCCCAGATTGCGGCTGAAGTAAGTGGCTCGCGTGGAGTAACCCTCGCTGCTGATACCGCTTCAGCTGATGCGCTTTTGTATGCGCGTAGATGCTCTCTTCCGGCACTTGCCAGACTTGGAACATTATCGATTTTAGAAGATATCTCAGTACCTCGCCCAATAATGAGTGATGCAGTTAAAGGAATAAATGAAATAGGCAAAAAGAATCAAGTTTTAATTGGAACATTTGGGCATGCCGGTGATGGAAATCTGCACCCAACGATTGTGGTTGATAAAAATGATGAGAGGGCAGTGCATGGTGCCGAAAAGGCGCTCAAGGAAATATTTGAAATGGCACTTGCACTAGGTGGGACTATCACCGGCGAGCATGGCGTGGGTAGCGCAAAGTTGCCTTACCTAACTGCGCGCTTAGGTGAAGGCCAAATGCAATTACAACGTGGAATTAAATCAGTTTTTGATCCGGCTGGAATTTTGAATCCAGGCAGGCTGGGTTCATGACCGATAAATTTACCCAAAGTAAATTAGATCGCTGTATCTCATGCGGTTATTGCTTGCCTGCTTGCCCCACATACCAATTAACTGGAGATGAGCAATCATCCCCTCGTGGTCGCATCACATTGATGCGAGCACTGCAAGATGGGAAAATGCCATTTAGTGATGCGCTTGCAGAATCCTCATTCTGTCTTGGATGTCGAGCCTGCGAACCAGTTTGTCCGGCGGGAGTTGAGTACGGGGTGCTACTTGAAGAGTGGCGGGAAATAAGTTGGCAAGGAAAGAATCGCCCACTGATTGTGCGTGGATTATTTGAAGCAGTGAAATCCAAGTGGCGAGTGCGAGCCATGGGTGTCATCTCACCAACAGCACGTGAGCGAAAAGCAGATCCAAATCTAAATTTAATGATGGGCTGCTTTGAAAGAGTTTTATTTCCTAAAGTTAGTAGAACTGTTGCTCGGATCGCACCTGAAGTTTCAATTACCAAAAATCAAGGATGTTGTGGAGCGCTACATGCCCACAATGGCGAGTTGGAACGCGGCAAAGAGATGGCCAAAGAGTTGGGTGAAAAATTATCCGGAACAATTCTTACAACCGCCGGAGGTTGCGCAGCTCACCTAGCAGCAGTAATTGGAAATGAGCGAGTAAATGAATTTTCCCAATGGTGGTCTGCGCAAGAAAAACTCTTAAAACCGATTGAAAAAAATGGCAAAAAAATTCGTATTGGCTTTCAAGATTCATGTCATTTGCGCAATGGCTTGGGCATATTTAAGCAACCGCGCGAAATTCTTAAATCGTTAGGTGATTATGTAGAAATTCCAGATGCCAGTGGGTGTTGTGGAGCGGCTGGAAGTTACTCACTTTTGCAAAGAAAAAATAGCCGTAAAGTTATCGCTAAAAAAATCGAAGATATTAAAGATCTGAATTTGGATTATGTAATTACAGTTAACCCAGGCTGCACTCGGCAATTGGCTACATCTTTACGCCGTTCTCGAGTGAAAACACGCGTGCTACACATTGCCCAATTGATCGAAATGGCTGTCAATTGAGTTCATCAGATGCTGAGTTTGCAACTCAAACTCTGTTATCCCTTGTGCCCGATGCAAAAGAGATAACCGCTACAACTCTTTCAGGTGGAGTCTCATGTGACACCATAAAAGTAAATTGGGATAGCGGATCTGGGGTTATTAAGCGGGCACTTGCCCAATTGCGAGTACCGGGAACATGGGAAGCCGATATTGATCGAATTCTTGCTGAAGGCGATGCAATAAATATGTATCACGAACTAACACCTAATTTTGTTCCAAAATTACTAGGACGAAATGATGACAAGTTAGCCATCATGCTCGAACTTGCACCAGATGATATGAGTGAATGGCGTCTCCAGATGCTTGAGGGAGTCGTTGACCCGAAAATTGGCAGTGAATTAGGTAAAGTGCTTGGAATCTGGCACAACAAAACCACCGGAGTGCGACTCCCGCCACGAATCGAAAATGGCAAGAAAAGACTTTACGACTTAAGAGCTGGGGCTTTTTACGGCGGAATGGCAAAAATTTGGCCGGAGCATGAACCCCTAATCTCCACATGCGCGAAAGAGTTAATGGAAAGTATGGAGTGCGCAGTACATGGTGATTTCTCCCCTAAAAATATATTGGCCGGACCAAGTGGAACTTGGGTTTTAGATTTTGAAGTTACGCATCAAGGTGCCCCCGTATTTGACCTAGCTTTTATGTGTGCTCATCTGATTATTAAATCAATCCATCTTGAAGAGCAAAAGGATTTGCTCCTGGCAACGATCACAAATTTCTTAGATTCATATAAAGAGCAACGAGGAGAAGTACCCGAAAATCTGGGTCACCATGTAGGCATCATTACCGCGGTGCGGGTTGTTGGGATTTCACAAGTGAAGTATTTAAATGATTCGGCAAAATTAAAGGTAATTGAAAAAGCTAAATCATTACTTAATGGAGCAGATTTACTTTAAGACTAACCTTTTAGCGAACCACTAAGTAATCCACGTAGGAAGTACCGTCCTAAGAACATATAAACCAACAATGTTGGGATAGATGCCATTAATGATGCGGTCATATTCTTTCCGTAGTAAACCTGATTTGAGCTTCCAGTTAGCCAGTTAAGTGCGGTTGTGGCAACTGCAAGTTTTGGTGATCCACCTGTTAGGAAAATCGCAAAAAGGAAATCATTCCAAGCTGATGTGAATTGCCAAATTAAAACCACCACAAATGCTGGGATTGATAATGGCAAAATTATTGCCCGGTAAATGCGCACCATTGATGCACCATCTACCCGCCCTGCTTCAATAATTTCATCTGGAATTGAGGCGTAGTAATTTCGGAAAATCAGGGTACAGATTGGAATTCCATAAACCACGTGGGCCAACACAAGGACGTAGATTGAACCGGTCAATCCCACTGCTTTATTAAATTGGGTGAGTGGAATCATGATCGCTTGATATGGAATAAACATTCCGAAGAGAAAAAGCATAAACACTGCATTAGAACCAGCAAAGCGCCACTTTGAAAGCACGTAACCGTTAATAGATCCAATTAAGGCTGAGATTATTGAAGATTGCGTAACAAATAAAAGTGTTCGCCCCATCGGAACGGCAAGCCAATCCCAAGCAGCCGACCATGTTTCGAAATTGAGTGTTTTAGGTAGCTCGAAAGCTGTATTTAGATAAACACCGCTAATTCCTTTAAATGAGTTCACTACCAAAACATAAATCGGCAAAATGACCATCGCCAAAATAATGGTTAATGATATGTAGCGGAAAATCAACCAAAATTGCGCAATTCCAGAAAGCTGCCTGCGATTCTTTTTAGGCGCTGTCGAATGCGTGATGCGATCTACGATATCGGCACTCATTTAGTTCTCCCGCTCTGTCTTATTTACATGGCGCAGATAAGGAATAACTACTATCGCAACCAAAAATAAAATAATCATTGCTATAGATGCACCTTTAGCAAAGTTTGTAATATCAAAGGTAACTTGCCACATATACACGGCCAGTACATCAGTGACGTAACTCTTTCCAGAGATGCCAATAATTAGATCAAATACCTTCATGGAAATATGGCCTAAAATAATTAAAACAGTCAAAAATGTTGGACTTAATTGTGGGAAAAGCACATGCCGATAAATCTTAAATTCGCTGGCACCATCTACTCGGGCTGCTTCACGTAGATCATCCGGAATTCCGCGGAATCCAGCAAGAAATAGGGCCATAACATAACCACTCATCTGCCAAATTGCCGGAACTGCCATTGCATACATCGCCCCACGGGGAGATAAGTACCAATCATTTTGTAAAAATCCGAGCCCAATTTTTTGTAGAACGAGATTTAATCCGCCAGCATCCCCATCGCGACTTGAATTTAACAGCCAACGCCAAACTGTTCCCATTGCAATAAAGGAAATCGCCATCGGGTAGAGGTAAAAAGATCTGAATATACCTTCACCAGCTACGCCTTTTTCGAGTAGCAAAGCCATAATAAATCCTGAAACTAAAGTTCCGACCAGAAAGACACCAGTGAACTTTAAAAGGTTTCCAAGTGCATGAATAAAACGCTCATCGGCAAAAAGCTCAGTGTAATTTTTAAATCCCACATGCTTAATATCTTTTACTGAAGCCGAATTCCGGTTAGTCAAAGAGACATTAAAGGTGTAAGCAATCATTCCGTACACGAAAATTGCAATAGCGATTATGGATGGTAATACAAAAAAGAATCCACCGACTCGCGCGGATAATTGTTTGCTTTGAACCGTTGCCATCTAAGAAAACCTTTCACAAACTTATTAATCTAATTATTTAATAATCCAAGGGTCTGACTCTACTTGCACTTTAAAACTCTTACCAATTAATGATTCTGGTGGGCGGTGTTTCCACCACCCACCAGAGATCACTTACAAATTTGCAACTAACTAAAACTAACTAAAGTTGTGCGTTAGTCGTAAATTATTTTACTTCTTAGGCTTTTCCGGCCATGTAAGCAGCATCAAGGTCTTTTGCCAAACCGGCATTGTCCTTGAATCCACCTGAGAAGTACTTACCAACTGCTGTGTTGTATGCGGCCATCAAAGCGTTGTTGCCATTTACTCCGTGGACTGTTGAACCAACCAAACGATCGGTCTTCCACATTTCCATAGCTGCTTTTAGATAGTCGTCATAACCTGCTGGATCAGAGTCGGTACGAGCAGAGATTGAACCCTTCTTAGGGTTAAATGCATCTTGACCTTCTTTAGATCCACAGACTTTTAGCCAAGCTAGACCGGCGTTGCGGTGCTTTGCTCCAATTGGAAGTGTGAATGAATCAGATAGCCATTGGTAGATGCCAACTGTTCCTGGAGCAGGTGCCCAGGCGTAATCGGTTCCTAGTACAAGACCTTCTGATTGCCACTGAGCCGAAGCCCAGTCACCCATGATGAAGAATCCAGCTTTTCCACTGGTTACTAACTTGCCAGCATCTGGCCAGTCAAGGTTTCCAGCACCCTTATTTCCATAAGAAAGTGCTTTCTGGAAGTTCTTCAATGCTGCTGCTACTTCTGGGCCAGTCCATGAAGTTGTTCCCTTGAAGAGACCTTCATATGAATCTGCACCAAGAGATGCAAGCAGGATGTAATCCATCAAGTGAGCAATCGCCCAATCGCCGTTACCTGCAAGTGCAAGTCCGGTGATGCCAGCTTTCTTAAACTTCTCAAGATCAGCAAAGAACTCATCGAGAGTTGCAGGAGCGGCAGTGATTCCAGCCTTGGTTGCAGTTGCAGGATTCCACCAAAGAACGTTTGCACGGTGGATATTTACTGGAACTGAATAAATCTTGCCATCAACGGTAAGAGTCTTAATTAAATCTGCTGGGAAAATTGTGTCCCATCCTTCAGATTTGTAAAGATCAGTTAAATCTTCAAGTTTTCCAGATTTAACATATCCATCAAGTTCCATACCAGCATGTGCCTGGAATGAATCTGGTGGATCATTTGCTTCTAGACGGCTGGTAAGTACAGCCTTTGCGTTAACTCCAGCGCCACCGGCGATTGATGCATTTACATACTCGGTGTCTGGATTATTTGTTTTAAAGATTTTTTCCATTTCAGCAAGACCTGCTGCTTCTCCACCTGACGACCACCAGGTAAAGATTTCAAGCTGTGGATCTGCGGCGGCTGGGGCTGCTGCTGCATCTGTTGCGGCTGTGTCACTCTTTTTTGAGCAACCAGCTGCAAGAAGTGCAATTACAGCAAGACCAGCAGCAACGCGATATGTGCTTTTACGCATTCATATTCCATTCTCTGCGAGGGTATTTGGATGTAGCAGAACTACAGAGTGAATGGTTGTCCTACATTGCCCCGGAGTCAATTTGAATACCCGCTGGTAACCCTATTTTTATTGGATATTTAGCAATATTTAATTTGCATCATAAATTAAGATTTGTCCGATTTGAGGTGATTTTCGAGCGTGAAATTGAAAAATGAATGGTTCCAACTTTGCGAATTAGACCGATTCAACCAATTTCCACCATCCCCTAGGCTATGGCCATGACTTCAGCAAACAACTCAGCTAGCCCCTCCCATGACCTGACCCGACTCCGCACAATCTTTGGAGCAGCCCTAACTTCCGATGTTTTAGATCATCTGGGTTACCGAAATCAAGTATTGAAATCAGATGTCAGCATGATCTCAGGCGATGGCGTCATGATGGGTTATGCATTTCCAGTCAGGCTTGAAGTTGTAGATACATATCCTGAAGTTCCATATGTCGGCTTGCTGGCCGCACTTGATGCGATTCAAAAAGATCAAGTTTATGTAACACCTTCAGGCCGAATGAAACGTGCTGCGCTGTGGGGTGAATTGCTATCAACTGCCTGCGCTTTCAAAGGTGTTGCTGGCGCACTTACCGATGGTCCAGTACGCGATGTAAGCAGAATGCGCGCAATGGGTTTTAAAGTATTTGGAGTTGAAACTGACCCAACAGATATTAATAGTCGCTACGAAGTTGTTGAGCATAATGTGCAAGCAGTAATAGATGGCGTAACTATAAATCCTGGTGATTTGATTGTTGGCGATGTTGATGGTGTTGCCGTTATCCCACAACATATGATCGATATTGTTGTTGCAAAAGTTGAAGAGAAAAACTCTGGGGAGAGCGATTTCCGCAAAGCAGTTCGTGAAGGAATGGCACCAAGTGCGGCATTTGCAAAATTTGGCGTTCTGTAAACAGTTGCAATAAACATTTATGAGCGCAATTACCAAGATTGATCTTTGGCAAGTTCTTGATTCACGGGGAATGCCAACAGTTGCGGCGCGCGTTTCATTGGGCGATAAATCAGCTAACGCTATTGCTCCGTCTGGGGCTAGTACAGGCGCCCATGAAGCCTTATTTTTGCGGGATAACAAGGAATCTTATGCAGGAAATAGCGTGACTGAAGCAATTACACTTTTCAGCAAAGAAGTACTTCCGAATTTAATCGGCATCAACGGGGATGATTTTTCAGAGTTAGATAAAAATCTTCGTAAATATGATCCATCGCGGACATTTTCTAAATATGGTGGCCATATTCCAGTTGCCATCACTCTTGCGGCTTGGTTAGCAACTGCAAATAAAAATAATACCGAACCATTTTTAATTATTGCTCAGCACTTAAATAGCACACCAACTCTCCCACTACCGATGGTAAATATTTTCTCAGGCGGGGCTCATGCAGGTGGAGCGATTGATCTGCAAGATATTCTGGCTGTTCCAGTCGGTGCAACTTCAATAGAAGAAGCGATGGAGTGGGTTTGGAAAGTGCGTGAAACCACAAAATCCTTACTAAGCAAAAGTGGGCATGACCAATCATTGGTTGCCGATGAAGGTGGAATAACGGCACGCTTGCAATCTGATGAGCAGGCCCTCGAATTTGTAAGTGATGGAATTGTCAAAGCTGGACTCTCAGGAAAAGTAGCAATCGCACTTGATATCGCAGCAACCCAATTATTCCAAGGTGACCATTATCAAATCCATGAGAGTGGAAATATTAAAAAACTTTCTTCAGCACAATTTGTTTCTAGGTGGGGCAAGTGGCTTGATCTATACCCAATTATTTCCGTTGAAGATGGCGCCGCCGAAGATGACAACGATGGCTGGAAAGAGCAACGTGAATATTGTGATCGGATTCAAATAATTGGGGATGATCGTTACGCAACCCAAAATGATCGCCTAATAAGTGGGATCGCAAATTCAGAAGCAAACTGTATTTTAATTAAACCTAATCAAGC
>Ga0214919_10001006_pt1 | contig 47595 bp, 40 predicted proteins | sample LL1503_MetaG_FD_177994 | JGI IMG/M metagenome (GOLD analysis project Ga0214919, IMG submission 177994) | Freshwater microbial communities from Lake Lanier, Atlanta, Georgia, United States - LL-1503 | ecosystem: Environmental > Aquatic > Freshwater > Lake | place: USA: Georgia | collected...
GCAATAGAGGAGTTGATGTTTTGGAGTTGCAAAAACTATCATTGGAATTGGGCTTTTCGTTAGATGAGTTTTTGTCGCATGATTTTGAATTGAATCCGAATTTTGTAGAGGATCCTTCCATTTCTTCTGAGGAAAAGGAACGCATTTCAGCTCCAAAGCTTCACATCGAAAAATTTAAAAACGTATTGCTTTATATGCTGGAGCGCTGTGCGGGAAAACCTAATGTAGGCGAAACGGTCTTGTACAAATTGCTCTATTTTTCAGATTTCAATTATTACGAATTATATGAAGAGCATTTAACGGGTGCCAAATACCGAAAACTTCCGTTTGGTCCAGTTCCTCAAAAGCTAGATAAGCTTATTCAACAAATGATTGAAAGCAAGCAGCTCCAACGAGTAAAAACGGTATATCGTGGGTATGCTCAAACGCGTTATTTGCCTTTAGTGAAATCAGATTTACAAGAGCTGAAAGCGAGCGAAACAGAAGTGATTGATCGCGTGATTGAACAAATGAGCGATTGGTCAGCGGCTGCCATTAGTCAGTATTCCCATAAAGACGTTCCATGGTTAGCCTCAAAGAAGGGGGAAGAAATCAATTACGAACTAGTTTTTTATCGAGAGGCCCCTTTTTCTGTTCGAAATTATGATGAGGAGACTGAAGAATCATGATCTTTATTGAGCTTGATGAATTTAAAAAAGATCTAAAATCATTGCTAAAGAAATATCGTTCATTGACAGAGGATTTGGCCGTGATCAAGCAAATCTTACTGGTATTTCCCAATGAGCGACCCCCATTTAGTTTTGAGATAAATGATTTAAAGCTGAACGCTTGTATCATTAAGGTGAAGAAAATCGCTTGTAAGTCTTTGAAAGGCCGAGGGGTTAATTCCGGTCTTAGACTGGTCTATGCCTATTTCCCAGAAGAATTTAAGATTGTTTTTGTTGAGTTATATCACAAGAATAGTCAAGAAAATGAAGATAGGGAACGTATCAAGGCTAATTTTTTCTCTATTTGAGAAGAAAAAAGATGGCCAGTCTATTTAAATTTAGTATTTTTGAAAAATCGAATTCATCTCCAATCCTCATCAATTTCTCTTAAACCTATATTTAAATAATTAATCTAATGTCTAAAAAATTAAAGATGAAAATGAAACCTATTTTATTGACTTGCGCTGTATTGGCGATGTCCTTGTTTTCTTTTAAGCCGATTGAAAAATCGGGTGTTGCTGATAAGCCTTTTGGCGGATTAGCTTTGTATACCGTTCGTGATGCAATGATGAAAGAGGCGCGCGCAACGTTGGAAAAAGTAGCTCAAGCGGGTTATTTAAACGTGGAGTCTTCAGGCTACAACAATGGAAAGTTCTATAATTTATCACCCGCAGATTTCAAATCGCTATTAGATGAGATGAAATTAATCCCTTTGTCGTCTCACCAGGGAACGGTAAATTTTGAGAATATAGACCAACAAATCGCCGATTTAAAGGTGGCCGGTTTTAAATATTTTGTCATCCCGGTTCCACCAATGGGCCTATTTACTTATGATCGTGAGAATAAGAGAATGACCATGAAAGGTGGCGCGAAGAATTTGGCTGAAATCTTAGACAAATTAGGCGAGAAATGTTCTGCGGCAGGTTTACAGCTGTTGTACCACAACCATGATTTTGAATTTTCAAAAGATGCGGAAGGAAATGTGATTTACGATTATTTACTAGAGCATTGCAATCCTAAGAATGTTAATTTCCAAATGGATTTATATTGGGTGACCAAAGCGGGTGCAGACCCAGTAGCTTATTTCAAGCGTTATCCCGGTAGATTTAAAATTTGGCATGTAAAGGATATGGATGATCAAGGTCGTTTTGCTCCAGTGGGTAATGGAAAAATTGATTTCAAACGTATTTTAGATAATAAGAAATTAGCGGGCATGCAGCATTATTTCGTGGAGCAAGATGCTTGTTACAACGAAACACCTTTGGAGGCGATTGTGATTAGCCATAAAGGTTTAGCTACCATTGGATTTAAATAGTCCTCCCCGAGTATGAAATAGGAAGGAGCCTCGCTTTTGCGAGGCTTTTTTCATGGTATTTACAACTGATTTTATTTACCTTAAAATCAATTCTATATTGTCTTATTTTTGCATACTTTTGTTTTGATTATGGAAGAGGAAAATAATATTGCATTTCGGTCATTATGTCCTATCGCAACCGGCTTAGATGTGTTGGGTGACAAATGGACTTTGTTAATTCTAAGGGACATGATTTTTGGACATAAAAAGCTATTTAATGAGTTCAAAGAATCTCCTGAAAAGGTGCCTAGTAAAATGTTATCCAATCGCTTAAGAAAACTCGAAAATATAGGTTTTATTAGCCGGGCTAAAGGAAAAATAAACAAGAAAAGTGTTTATTATTTGTTAGAAGACAAGGGATTGGAAACACTTCCCTTGATGGTGGAATTAATGTTGTTTACGACCAAGTATTATTATGATCATCTGGGCGATACGTATACTGGGGATGTGAAAACAAAAATGAAAACAGATAAGGCTAATTACATCAACAATATCAGTATGAAATACGCGCAATTCAAAAAAATGCTAGTCATTTAATCATTCGTTTAGCGAATAAAATACAGGCCTCGAAAATATTTTTTCGAGGCTTTTTTATGCGACCTCCCGTGGTCTTGAAAATGATTGATTACAAAAAAATAATTGGATTTGGCATTAGTATCAAAAAGATATTTTTATCTTGTCGAATAAACGTTCAATTAATCAAACAAAAACAATGAAAAATTATTTAATCTTGGCTGCTTTTGTTCTATTGAATACAGCAGCTTTTGGCCAAGTGCTACCTAAGGGAACTTTGGTGGGCATTCACACTTTTTCTGTCAAATTAAATGGGAAAACGACTATGCAGCAATTCGAAGATGCGGTTAAAACCAAATGGGTTCCTGCTTCATCAAAAGCATTTTCTTGTCAAGGGCATGTGTTAAAATTTGTTCGAGGGAAATCAGCCAATAAAATGGGGGTCTTAATTATTTATAAAAATGACGCGGAAAGAAATAAATTTTATAATCCTGATGGAACGATGAACGCAGGAGGAAATGCAGCCAACGCTAAAATGAAACCTGTCGCCGACGAGTTAGCCAAGTTAGGAACGATGACTGACGAATATACGGATTGGATTGTTCAATAAGTGTTGAAATTATTCTATTCTATTTAAAAAGAGGTCAGATCTGACCTCTTTTTTTATAATAGGCTTGTTCATCATCGAATAATTCCGAATATCCTAGGGTAATTTTTTTTATTCTTTGCTTTTTTTAATTTTGAAGTACCAACATATACCGTATGAAATCTTCATTTAACAAATACCTTTATATAGGTTTCGTCCTTTTGGGACTTTATGAATTACTGGTGAAAAAATCCGCTTTGGAGGCGGCGACCCAATTGGGAATCGCATTAATTTTTGACCCCTTTGACCAAAATCAGCCTTGGAAAGAACGTCCTCAATGGCAAAAAGCAATCTTGATTATTCATCTTGCTTTGATTGGCGGTCTATTCGGTTACGAAGTGGGATACAAGGATTTTTTGAAAGGAATGGAGGATGGTTGGAACGGCAAATAATATAACATGTACATATCTATCACAGGCTTAAAGCCCAAGGGAATTTTAGGATTTTTTAAATTTTGGATGCTAGCCATTCCAACTTTTAGTCAAGCGCAAACAGCCAAGGGAAATCTGCATAGTGCCGTGAAAAAAATGCATGGATTTCAATGCACCCTAACGGCTTGGGAGAGCAGAGAATTGATGTTGCAATTTATGCGAAGTGGGGCACATTTGAAGGCGATGAAAGCTTTTAGTTCAATTGCCACAGGCAAATCATTTGGGTATGAATCCGAAACGATCCCGGATTGGGAAAATGCGTTTACGATGTTACTGGAAAAAGGGAAGAATCATTGATAAACGCTGAGACCCAAATATATCTTATTTCAAATATGGCGTTCAAAATCTGACTCATCCGAAAATTCAAATCCTTTTTAGGTGCTATAATAATTATAAAGAATTTCAATGAATACAAAGGTTAGCCAGCAAAAAAGAATCGATTCCATCGATGTGCTTAGGGGAATCGTGATGGTCATCATGGCGATCGATCACGTTCGAGATTTTTTACACCAAGGAGCATATTTGGATGACCCGTTGAATTTATCGACCACCACTCCCGTACTTTTTTTTACGCGTTGGATCACCCACCTATGTGCGCCTACGTTCGTTTTTCTTTCGGGACTTTCCATCTATTTACAAAGCACTAGAAAGTCCGCATCTGAGTTGAGCTCGTTTCTTTTCAAACGTGGACTGTGGCTGATTTTCGTCGAATTTGGTTTGATTACTTTAGCCATGACCTTTAATCCATTTTATAATTTGCTGATCTTACAAGTTATTTGGGCGATCGGAATTAGCATGATTATTTTAGGATTTTTACATCGATTGCCTTATAAATTTTTAGTAGCCATTGGTCTTTTCATTGTCTTGGGCCATAATGCCCTAGACTTTTTGGAGGCGGAACCGGGATTTAAGGCGGGCTTCTGGTGGGATCTTTTTCACCATGGCTCCTTTGCGATATACCCCATCGCGAAAGATCATTTCATTGCCATTATGTACCCTTTTGTTCCTTGGACGGGCCTCATGATTTTGGGTTATTGTTTTGGTATTTTCTTTACCTCTAAATTCACCTCAGCCCAAAGGCAAAAAATCTTGTTGAGATTTGGCTTATCATTAATAGGCTTTTTTATCGTCTTACGAGCGATCAATATCTACGGGGATCCGTACCCGTGGACCACTCAAACGAATGGATTTTACACGTTTTTATCTTTCATAAAAGTCCATAAATATCCACCTTCTTTGGCCTATATGTCGGTGATGATCGGCATCGCTATTTTAACCTTATCGTTGTTGGAAAACATCCAAAACAAAATAACAAAAGCGTTCCGGGTTTTTGGAAGAACCGCTTTTTTCTATTTCATCCTTCATTTCTATCTGGTGCACGTCATCTGCATGATTTTGTTCTTTTATAGAGGGCACTCTCTCGATGACGCGCTCCAAGCCATGCAATCCATACCATTCCTTTTTAGCATCAAAGGAGAAGGATATAGCCTAGGCATTGTGTACCTACTATGGGTTTTTGTGATTAGTATTCTGTATCCCCTATGCAAATGGTATGATTCCTACAAAACGGCGCACAAAGAAAAATGGTGGTTAAGCTATTTGTAAAAATGGTATAGCGGAGTTAAAATCGTGCGCTAGATTATATCGGCACAATTAGGAATTTTATCTCCTTTATTCATTATCTGTATGTTGCGTATTTTATTTCCATTAATTTACTTGCAAAACCTATAAGTATGATGAAAATTAAATATTTGACCTACCTTTTAATGTTGTCCCAAATGGCCTTTTGGGCTTGTAGCAAAAAATCGAGTTGGGCTCCTACCTACCAACAATTTAACCCTGTTACCTCCTTAACAAACCGATCATTTTCAAAACCCGGTTCCGAAGATCTTCCTTGGGTTCGTTGGAATTTCCCTCCCGAAACGGCTGAAATTATAGAGCTCGAAAGACAATTGGTCGATATGAAAGCCGCTGGAATCGCGGGAGTCGAGATAGGCCAAGGAGGCGAACCAACCCTGAATCAAGTCGAAGCCGTTTTAAAAAAGGCCAATGAATTAGGACTTAAAGTCAGTCTTAAATACAAAGTTGGCGCCCCAGTTCCAGGTACTTTTTCCATCAAACATGATTTTGTGCGCAAAACATTATCTGCTGCCGACACGATGATTTTGGCAGGAAAAGAATTTAATGATTCCTTGCCTGGCAAGGGAACCATTCTTTCTGTGGCAGCGTATAAAATAATTAAAACACCGATCAAAGGGTCAAAATTATTGACGATCGATCATGCCTCAGGCGTTTTATTGACGGATAAGATTGTACAAAAAAATACCTCAGGATTTTTTGGCGGTTCCACGACTGGCCGCTTGCAATGGACAGCGCCAGCGGGAGAGGCCAACTGGATTTTAATTACCATCCGGGTGGTGGCTGTAGATCCGCAACCAGAAGTGTTTAGTTTAGAGGGGACCAACTTACTTATTAGTGGGTATGAATCCTATTGGACTGAAAGCATTAAAATTCTTTTGAAGGCCAATGGTGGTGGAGATATTTTTGTAGATTCCCATTCGATTGACGGTTTTGGCGCTCCTAGTGATGTATGGAGTAGCAATATGGCCAAAGATTTTAAATCCAAATTAGGCTATGACCTAATGAACCATTTGCCCGCATTAATAGATGAAGGAATAGACCGTGTATGGGGAGGCCGAGGCGGCGGTTTAGATATCGACCATTATTATACCTACAGCGATCATAGCGATGTGCGCATTCGGGCTGATTATAATAAAGTTCGAACCGATTTATTTGTTGAAAACAGAATTATTCCATTTACAAAATGGGCCAATAAATACAATTTGGCCCTACGCCTTCAACCCGAGGATGTGCCCACGGTGAATATCCCGGACCAGTTGGACGTCACCTACAATTTAACCCGACCTGAGCATGAAACGCTTTCCTCGGGGGACCAAATAGATGTCTACAGACCTATGGCTTCTGCTAATCATATTAGTGGAAATACTTGGTATTCGAATGAATTAGCCGCCGCGCGGTCCCTGAATTTTGCACAAACTTTTCAAGATATTATTGTTCGAATGAACAAGTGTTTTGCCAGTGGACAGACTAAAGGCATCTATCACGTATATCCTTATACGTTTAATCCAAAATCAGTTTGGCCCGGCTACAATACGTTTGGGGAAGGAAACTTTTCAAATAGCTGGGGCCCAAGAAATCCAATCTGGGCAGCCGACGCACCCATGATCAATGATTGGTTGGCGCGAAACGAGCAGACAATGAAGCAAGGGCTAGCCAAAATAGATTTAGCCGTGTACATGCAAAACTATTCCTTCCCGGCACCCTTCTCGGCGGGCATAGGGAATGTACGTTTTTGGAACGACTTGGCTCTTCAGGAACATGGGTTTACTTGGGATTATTTAAACCCAAGCTTATTGTCACTTCCGCAAGTGGAGGTGTCTAATCAAAGACTTTTTGACACAGGTCCCGCGTATAAAGCATTTATTTTAAATGGCTTATTGCAATCTGCGGCTACATTTAATCCGGCTAAAAACACCTTGCCGGTTGCTATGGCGGAAAAGATTTTGGCCTATGCTAAAAAAGACTTACCGGTTATTATTGTGGGGCCACTGCCTACGCGCACTCCAGGAAATACGCCTTCGGAAGATGCGGTTTTGAAGAAAATTTTGGCACAATTACTGCAGCAAAAATCGGTTCATTCGATCGCCACAGAACAAGAGGTTCCAGTCTTATTAAAGTCATTAGGAATTTTACCGGGTGCACAAACGGCGAAACCGTCTAATTTGATGAGCATGCGGAGGTATGATCCTAAAACGTCGAGTGATTATTACTTTTTATATAATCAAGGAGACGACCAAATTCCGGCCACGCCAAATAGCAAAGAAGAGCGCTATAAAGGGATGACGATTACGCCTGGAAATATTTTTGAAGAGCCTAAAACGATTCGGGTGAAGGGTTTAAATCATGGAACAAAAATAGGCACGCCATTGAGTACAAAAATTACTTTGGAAGGCAATGGCCAGCCCTATATTTTGAATGCTTGGTCAGGGGAAATCACGCCCATTGCCCATTATACTTCGAACGGAAAACAAGTGACGGTGGATATTCACTTAGACGTGGATGAGTCGATGCTGATCGGAATTTCAAAAGATCCCGCGCATGTGGGATTGACATCTACTTCGGTATATGTTCAGTCGACGGATGCCGACGGAGTGATTCAATCAAACAATGGAAGCCTAGCTATTTTGGCCCATAAAGCCGGAACCTACAACACGACTTTCAGCGATGGGAAAAGCGTTCAAACCAAGGTAGGAGCTACGCCAGACAAAATGGATTTGACCCGCGGTGCTTGGAAACTGACCGTTGAAGACTGGCAACCCAAAAACAAATATGGAAGTTTAGGCGCCTCCGGTGCAGAGACAGCCAAGCCCATTATTTCATTGGATTTAAGCTCATTGCAAGCGTGGCCTGATATAGACGCGTTGAAAAACGTATCTGGGATTGGGACTTATACCTACAACTTGACATTGCCTAATGACTGGTCTTCAGAGAAAAATGGAGCTAAAATAAGTTTGGGTCAGGTGGTTGATACCTTTACCTTGACGGTGAATGGCCAAGCCATTGCCATAGACCAAATTAGTGCTGCGGCAGATGTAGGAAACAGTTTAAAAGCTGGCGATAATAAAATTGAAATAAGGGTGGCGACGACCTTGAATAACAAATTACATGCCTTAAATAAGGCAGTTGCCGACCGTGGGATCATTCAAGAATATGGTTTAGTAGGGCCAGTGATTTTGCAGCCTTATACGAAGGCCATTGTTTGGAATAAATAGAAATAAAAAGCGGCTCGAAATTCGAGCCGCTTTTTTTAAAGGAGATTATTTGTCTTTGCCAATTTAGGCAATATCCAAAGGATTCAAATTTATCCTAATTGTTTATGCGAGCCATCGCAAGTAGGCATTCGTTTTGAGAGTCCGCACCAACAGTCTATAATTCCTTTGCCCTTTAAAATACGAGGCGCGTATTTTTCAATTCTGGCGTTGCGCGTGGCCGATTGTTTGGCCTCCGCAAAATGCAATAAGTAGGCTCGTTGGCGCCCCGGAGTCAAGCCATAAAACGCATGTTGTAAATTGCTGTTAGCCGCAAAGCTTTCTTCCAATTCCGACGGGACGGGATATTCTTCTTGCTTTTTTACGACAACCTTAACCCCTGCTTTTTCTACGGCGATGGCATCTTGAATATAAGCCCGCAGCACCTCTTCTTGGCCCAGCATTTCATCCATGCTCGTCATGCGAATTTGTCGGCCCGACTGTGTATTTTCGCCCGGTTTGCGCAACAAATCTTGCGGGTCTTTCATGAGCGCCCCTTTAAAAAACATCAAGGCAAAATAGTCTTTGAATCCTTGCATGATTATGACATTCGCTTGTTCGTGCACATAACAAGGTGCCCCCCATTTTAATTCTTCTCCCAATCCACTGTCCATCACAATGCTTCTCAATATGGTGAGTTCTTCGCGCCATTTTTTGGTGTTTAACAGGAATGCGTCAACTTTAGGATTCATGGACTAAAAGGAATTTATGGCGCAAATATAAATCAATAAATAGAGAAAAGACAAGTCTTTATCCATGCAGGATTTTAATAAGTTAAGCCATGCCCAAACATAAATAACCCATAATCCGGCCCCTCTAAATAACCTGGAACATCGGATTTGTTAGCCTCCACCGCTTGCATATTTTTTGGCGTCGTAAATGGCATCTTGCCTGTGGGTTTGAATTTACCACTGACGATGTCCAACAAAGCCTCCTGGGTTGTCCCAAAAGTCGCGATGATTCCACGGGTTTTTCCTTTGTCAATTTCCTCAATCACCCACGGGTTGGTATAATTGATGGCCACAATGGTGGGCTTGCTTTCGATCAACTCATTTACATGATTGACATCGATGCGATTGGTCGATAAACGAAGATCAATTTTAGCCCCTTGAGAACTAAACAATCCCCCGCCGTTGGGAATCAACCATAGCAAAACAACATCCGCCTCTTCTTTCGTTGACACAAATTCAAATTCAGGGTAATTAGGTTTCGCCACCTTAATGATATCTTTGTTTCGTCCCGTATTAAAATACGTTTCAAAATAAACTTTGGTCTTTTTCGCTACTGGCAATACTTTTTGATCGTTTCTCAGTAGCACAATGGATTTACGTAGCGCCAAATCTGCCGAAGCTACGGCCTCCTTATTTCCAACGACTTTCAGCGCATTGTCAACATCCACATACGGATTTTCAAATAAGCCTAATTCAAATTTTTCTTTTAATAATTTGGTGACCGATTGGTTAATTCTGGCTTCCGAAATGAGGCCTTTTTGGACGGTCTCCAACAAAATACCCGGATCTGCCGAACCGGAAAAAATATCCACGCCCGCCATTAATGCCTTCTGATAACGCTCGGCAATCGTTAAATTTTCTACTCCCCAAGGCATCATTTCAATAGGACCCGTGTCGGAATTAATAATGCCATGGAAGCCTAATTTATCTTGCAATAAATCCCCAATCATCGCCTTGTTGAACGAGAAACCAACCTCCTCAAATTCCTTTCCTTTGGGAGCAGAATAGTATGGCATGATCGCCGAAGTACCTGCGGCAATGGCCGCTTTAAATGGTTTTAAATGAAAATCAAACATGCCCCCTGGATAGTGGGCAAATTTACCCCAGTCGAAATGCGAATCCTGGCCTTCTACCTGAGGACCGCCCCCAGGAAAATGTTTGGTCGTCATGGCGACCGATGTGCTGGACAATTTCGTTCCCTGGAAACCTAAAACGATTTGAGTAATCATGTTGGCAGTTAAATCAGCATCTTCGCCGAAGGTACCTTCGACTCTTTGCCAGCGAGGTTCCGTGGCTAAATCAGCCATGTACATGTAGCCCTTTCGCAAGCCAACGGCCCTCCATTCTTGGGCTGCGGTTTCAGCAAATTTACGGGCTAGTTTAAAGTCGCGCATCGCCGCTAAACCTAATTCACCCGGCCATTTAGAGAATGCAGTTACTCCCACGCTCAGACCAACGGACGCATCCGTAGTCACATGGTTTCTTGGGTTTGATGCGACAATCGCCGGAATTCCCAGTCGGCTGGTTTCACAAAGCGCCTGCAAATTATTTGACCATTTGGCTAAAATATCAGGAGATGGGTTTGCTCGTAAAATGAAATGGCGTAATTGAAATTTTGTAATGGCTTTCGTGGTTCCTGCCGCAGATAAATTGGGGCTCGACAAAGGTTTGCGGGTAAACATATTGGTACTCTGAACCAAATCTTCTTCATTGAAGCCTTCGGTAATCGGCTTTTGTGGCCCGCCAGGTTGAACTCCAGCTCCGAACACCTGATCTCCCCCCATTCGGGTCGTACTGATCAGCATGAATCCCACTTTTTCTTCTATATTCATTTGGGACACCAAATCTTTTACGCGAGCGTCAATAGGCAAACGCCAATCTTCATAAGCATCTAATTTCTTATTTTTATTTAAGTCTTTGAATTGCAATCCGGCGACTCGCAATGTTTCCACACTTCTATTTCCTAAAGTAGGTTGTTTTTGTGCGATGGCTGGAAGGGCACTTAAGAGAGCCAAAAAGCCAACTAGGAATAAATTTTTTGTGTGATTGGAGTTCATGTGAGGTTTTTATAAAAAAGATAAAATAGGTTCTATTCTACTTAGTATTAAAAATATATTTTAAAAGAGGGCTTGTTTCACAATTAGATCTTGGATTGGAAATAAAAGAAAAATAAATGGAAGCGGAACAAAAAATAATTCTTTAAATTTGGCTCACATTGCATTTTTAAAAACTCATTTAAACTTAAATTAACAATGAAAACAATCAAATCCTTATTGATGGCAGGTCTGTTTATGATGACGGCCCAATTATCTTTTGCTCAAGGCCAAGCGCCCGCAAGTCCCAAAATGACGGTTACAGGTGTCATAGGCAAAGCCAATGTTACCCTTGTTTACAGCAGCCCTTCCGTGAAAGGAAGAAAAATTTGGGGCGAATTAGTTCCCATGGATAAAGTGTGGCGCGCAGGTGCTAACACGGCCACAAGCATTGAAACAGATGCGGATATTTCGGTTGGCGGAAATAATTTACCTAAAGGGAAATACTCCATCTACATGATTCCAAGTGAAGGTGAATGGCAAGTAATCATCAATTCAGAGGTAGGCCAGTGGGGAATTAAGCGTGGAGGCGAGACGACTCGCAACGCTGAAAAAGATGTGTTTACGATTAAAGCGAAGCCTAAAAAATCAGATTTTAAAGAGGCTTTGGAATATAAAGTGGTTGCGAATGGCATTTCATTTGCTTGGGAAAACATCGAATTGATGATTCCAGCGAAATAAATTTCAATCATTGGTGCTTAAATTTTGCATGCTTAGTATTTCTAGGCATGCATTTTTTTTACAGAATTTGATTGAATTCAATGGTCTCACCGGACGGACCTTTGACATTAAAAAACCGAGTTCCATTTTTCCAAAATGGCAAAAAAGTTGGCGTGGCTTCTAATATTTCAAAGCCCGCTTTTTTCAAGGTGTCAAAAGCTACATCTACATCCGAAACGTCAATGGCAAAATGGTCGACATGCCCATTTTTTCGCTGCTTAATTTCGGCTAATTGCTTGTCGGGCATTTGGTATAATTCGACGATCACCTCATGATTTTTCATCATCACGCAGGTGCCATATCCCCCGTCAAATTCAAAGGGCGATTCCATCACATTCTCAAATCCAAGGCGCTCGTAGAACGGAATGGATATTTCTAAATTATGTGCGGGAATACCGATGTGTTGAATTTTCTTTATAAAATCGACTTTCATGTGTTAGGGCTTTTTTGAAAGCCTAATGTAGAAAAAAACTACCGATTTTAACTATGACTTAGGATTAACAGGAAACCTATTGGCGAAGAAGAGGCTCATTAAGCTACCTCCTCTAATTCAGATAACTCTTCTAAAAAATCGTAGACCAGTTGATAATAATTCGTAGCCAAATCGCCAGCTTCATTATCTTGTGACAAATCAAAAATAGAATGATTCATGACACAAGTATCGAAAATTTCATCGACGATATAGTCCACGTCAAAAATAGATTTTGACGAATTTAAATGAACGCGATATTCATTTTTGATCACGTTTTTTTGGGCTTCAGTTAACGGGTTGATTGATAGCATGGTTGTTAGTTTTTACCTTTAAATATACCTTGGTTTTTTAACCTAAATTAGTGAGTTAGATTAAAAAATTGTTAACAATTTTGAAGCCATTTTTCTCGTATTTTGGGCTTCATTTTTTAGTGAAAATTAGAGAGAAATAAACGGCCTTTGGTGTTGAAAAATCCAAGATTTGAGGTTGGGATAAAAAGGATCTATCAGTTTTATCTGTGGGCTTGCAAGCACCTTTGTAAAGGGAAATGAATGGTCTCTAGAAATTTTATATTAAATTGGCTTACAAATCTAAACTTATGAAAGAAAATCAATCATCACGCAAAAAGTTTTTGCAACAAATAGGAGCCATCGGCGTTGCAAGCGCCGCATTCCCATTATCCTCCTTAGCAGCCCAACAAAAATCCGAGGAGCGCATTATGCTGTATGAAAAGCGCGTTTCCGTGGGCGAAAAAATCAGATTAGGAGTAATCGGTTTTGGGGTTCAGGGACACTTCGATTTAGCGACCGCCCTGAAAGTTCCAGGGGTTGAACTTGCCGGTATTTGTGATCTATACACAGGCCGTATTGAAAATGCCAAAGAATTATATGGCAAAGACCTGTACACCACCCGAAATTATAAGGAATTATTAGACCGTGCGGACATCGACGCGGTGATCATCGCGACCACGGATGTTTGGCATTGCCGCATTACCTTGGATGCGTTGGCCAAAGGAAAACACGTCTATGTGGAAAAGCCCATGGTCTATAAAATAGACGAAGGGTATAAAGTCATTCAGGCGCAAAAAAATTCAAATAAAATATTGCAAGTAGGTTCCCAGCGTGTCAGTAGCCTTGGCCTAGCCAAAGCAAAAGAATTGCTAGCCGCCGGAGAAATAGGCAAATTAAACATGGTGAATGCCGTATATGACCGCCAAAGCTCCATTGGCGCATGGGAATATACCATTCCAAAAGACGCCAGTGCGATGTCGACCGACTGGGATCGTTTTGTAGAGGCGACCGGTAAAATGGAATTTGACGCCAAGAAATTCTTCTGGTGGAGAGCATTTAAAGAAGTAGGAACGGGCGTTGCCGGCGACTTATTTATTCACTTATTGAGTGGAACACATTTTGTCACAAACTCTTTAGGGCCTCAAACTATTGTGAGCACAGGCCAATTCAGTCACTGGAAAGATGGCAGAAACCTTCCTGATGTGATGGCAGGAACGATGCAATACGGAGATACGGCTGAACATCCGGCATTCCAATTAACGCTTCAAGTTAACTTTATTAGCGGAACGGGTGGCCAAGAAGTTACCCGGTTTATCGGATCCGAAGGGGTAATGGATGTCAAAGGAAATAACATTTCGATCAAGCATAGTATTTTACCAGAAGCCCCGGGCTTTGGTGGATATGATTCCGTATTTACCTTCTCAAAAAGCATGCAAGAGGAGATGCAAAAGGAATACGATGCTAAATGGACCGAAGCGCAGAAAAAGCGTCCATTGAAAGAGGATGTTACCTTCAAACCACCTACCGGCTACAACGAACATTTAGATCACTTTACTAATTTCTTTGATGCGATTAGAACAGGGAAAGCGGTCGTAGAAGATGCCACCTTTGGTTTTAGAGCTGCGGCTCCTGCCTTGGCTTGTAATGAAAGTTATTTCTCTAAAAAAATCATTCATTGGGATCCCATTAAAATGAAATTGTTGAAGTAAGGGATCTTCCTTTTTCAACAGGTAATCTAAATAGGTAAAAGAACGAGGGCTTAATCGCTCTTGTTCTTTTTACGAAGAAATCCCAACCATAAATTTTTTAACGCATGAATAATCGCCGGGAATTTTTAAAACAAAGCACGGGTCTTTTAGGACTTTCTGCCTTGGATTTTAATGCGGCGAATAGGCCCCTTTTGTCCTTCTCGACTTTAGGTTGCCCGTCATGGGATTTTTCACAGGTGCTCCAACATGCCACCCAAAATCAGTATTCAGGGATTGAAATCAGAGGGATTAAGGGAAATTTAGACCTTCCCGTGCTTCCGATTTTCAGCCCGACTAATCTCGCAAGCACCCGGAGGCAGGTGGCAGATGCAGGTTTGAAGATTGTTAATTTGGGTTCATCGGCCAACATGCACTTCCTGGATCCAAAGAAGCGACAAAGCAATTTAGATGAGGCGAAGAGATTTATTGACCTCGCTGGCCAATTGGCCTGTCCGTTTATCCGCGTTTTCCCCAACGACCTACCTAAAGACCAACCAGAAAATGAAACGGTGAATGCGATCATCCAAGGATTGATTGAATTAGGAAATTATGCGAAAACCAGTGGGGTGAAAGTGCTTTTGGAATCGCATGGAAAAGTAATTAAAAGCGATATGCTCCTGCACATCATGCAAAATACAATTTATAATGTGGGCCTCGTTTGGGACTTCTTTAATATGTGGTCGGTCACCAAAGAACCCCCAGCGCAGGTGTACCAAGTATTGAAAAAATATATTTTACATACGCACATCAAGGATGCGGTTGTTACGGAGGCGGGTGAAAAATACACGCTTTTGGGAGAAGGAAATGCTCCGGTGAAAGAAGCGCTTCATGCGTTGAAATCTGGCGGCTATTCAGGCTATTATAGTTTTGAGTGGGAGAAGCTTTGGCATCCTGAGATTGCCGAACCCGAAATAGCGATTCCCCATTTTTCTAAAAACTTTTCTAATTTTTGGCTGTAAAATGAGTCTAAAAGATAAACATACGTTTGACGCCATTGTGATTGGCTCTGGAATCAGCGGAGGCTGGTCGGCGAAAGAACTGACCGAAAAAGGTTTGAAAACACTGCTTTTGGATCGGGGTCGAGACGTCAAACATGTCGCGGATTATCCGACCACCATGCTTAATCCATGGGAATTGCCACATCGCGGACAGGTGCCGGCGGAGCTAAAAAAGGAATATGGCATTGCGAGTAAAAACTTTATTTTCACTGAAGCCACGTCTCATTTTCTAACCAAAGACGAGGAGCAAGCTTACATTCAAGACAAACCGTACGATTGGATTCGGGCTTATCATGTCGGGGGCCGATCGCTTTTATGGGGTCGCCATACCCAGCGATGGAGTGATTTTGATTTTACGGGTCCGGCGCGAGATGGCTATGCGGTCGACTGGCCTATTCGCTATCAGGATATTGCGCCTTGGTATAGTTATGTGGAAAAATTTGTGGGCATTTCGGGCAATAAAGACGGATTGGAAACTTTGCCAGATGGGGATTTTATAAAGCCATATGAATTGTCCTGTGTGGAAAAGCATTTTGGCCAAGTGTTAAAAAATAAATATTCGGATCGTCATGTGATCATTGCGCGTACGGCGAATTTAAGTCAGGCGGATAAAATCCATCGGGATGTCGGCAGAAGCCAATGTCAAAACCGAACCTTATGTGAGCGCGGATGCCCTTATGGGGGATATTTTAGTAGCAATTCGGCTACTTTGCCAGCGGCTTATAACACAGGAAATTTAACCTTGAAAGCGCATTCAGTTGCTCATTCCATCATTTATGACGAGAAGAAAAATAAGGCGATTGGAGTTCGCGTGGTGAATGCCTTGACTCATGAAATGGAGGAATATTTTGCTGCGATTATTTTTGTGAATGCCTCGCCCTTAGCGACCAATTTAATTTTATTGAATTCCATTTCTTCTCGCTTCCCTAATGGCCTGGGAAATGATTCGGGAATTTTGGGTACCCACATGGCCTTTCATAGTTATCGGGGTAGAATAACCGCCGAATACGATGGGGATTTGGGGTATAAAACGGAGGGGAAAAGGCCGACCTCTGGGTATATTCCTCGTTTTAGAAATGTATATAAGCAAGAAACGGATTTTTTGAGAGGCTATGCGAGTAACCTTTCCGCGAGTCGGGTGGTGTTAAATGCCAAAGACCTTGTGGGCGAATCATTGAAGAATTCTTTGTTGGCACAAAAACTAGGCAACTGGCACGTCAACGTAGGCATGATGGGGGAAACGATTCCCAAGGCGCATTCGACGGTGCGATTGGATGGTCAATTGAAGGACAAATATGGGATACCCCAACTTAGAGTTTCGGTGGCTTATGATGAGAATGATGAAAAGATGTTGAAAGATTTTCATCAGCAATTTTCGGAAATGTATGCTGCCGCAGGTTTTACCAATATTCAGCCGATAGACACCAAGCGTCTACCGGGAAATGAGAATCATGAAATGGGCGGTGTGCGGATGGGAAAAGATCCTAAGACCTCCATGCTGAATGCGTTCAACCAAATGCATCACTGTAAAAACGTGTTTGTCACCGATGGATCTTGCATGACGTCGACTTCGACGCAGAATCCATCGCTCACTTATATGGCGTTAACGGCGAGGGCAGTTGATTATGCGATCAATGAAAAAAAGAAGCGGAATTTGTAATTAAGAAATGGATATCCCAAAGCTTTGCAATAAACCAGCTAAGCCATCGCTTGAAAATTTTGCTTTTTTTATTTGGTTGATGCTGGGATTAATTTCGTAGGAATGCGCCGTCCTAAAATCCGCTTCGATCAAATTCGTATGATCAAAAAGAGCACCAGAAAGATCGCATTCGTCGAAAATGGCTTTTGGGAAATGGGCTTCTGTAAAATCAACTTCCTGTAATTGGCAATGCAGGAAAGAAGTACCCTTCGTTTTGACTTGATAAAAAGAGGATAGATTTAGGGAACATCTTTCAAAACTGAATTCAAATAAAAATGGATTACAAGCCTCAAAACGTAATCCTTGCATTTTACAATCGGCGAAATGAACTTTTTGCAAACACGCGCCACTCCATTGGGCCAAACTCACATTACACGATTCAAATCGGCAATCTAGGAATTTAAAGTTTTTGAAATCGGCGGATTCAAAAGCACAGTTTTTGAAAATGCAATGGTCATATTCCCCCGGCTCAAGGACTGAGATTTTTTCAAATGTTTGATCAGCGAAGTATGAATTTTGCATGTAGCAAATTTAGTAAAAATGCTACGGAATAATAGAATATGTTGGAGTGCCAATTTTGTTTAATTCAATTTTGTTCAATGTAAAAAAGCAAAAATAGATTTTGACTTTAGGATAAAATGAATGACAAATTTTAATTCGAGGAGAGCTTTAGATGCCATCACCACTCAACATTAAGGATGCAAATTTAATTTATTCATTTACCTTAAAATAAATAATTAGTCATAAAAAGGGTAATTATTATTATTATTGCTTAGTGGATTCGTTGTGTTTTAACTTCTAAATTATATTAATTAACCGATGCTTTTAAGTGTTTCTTTTTTTGGTTTTTTTCTAGCAGGAATCATTTTACTATTTTCATCTTACCGAAAAAGTAAGAATGCATATTTGGCGGCCTATTTACTTTTTTCCAATTTATTTTCTCTGATTTATTACTTCATTTTCCAATCTGAAAACGTGGAATATGCGGCTTTTTTTGGCCTTAATTTTACGCCTTTTTATTTCCTTTCGCAGCCCTTTCTTCATTTATACATTAGTAGTCATCGAAAAGACTTCAAGTTAAAGCCTATTTATTTTCTGTTTTTTGTTCCCTTTTTGATCATTTTAATTAATATTTTACCTTATATATGGCTCCCTTTCTCCGAAAAAAGGGTATTTGCCGCGGCATTTTTACAAAAAGCTGAGGTCTTGTATCAGGCGAAATTATTATTCTTGCCCTATTATTATCAGTCACTTATAAGGCCAATTTTTAATTTGCTTTTATTGCTATTCACTGGTTTTACTTATTATAAAAATCGACAGGCATTTGAATTAAAAAACTCGAAATTCAACGAGCGAAATTTTGTATTTGCGATTTTAGTCATATCGGGCTTATTGAATTGTCTTTCCTTTGTTTTTATCATTAACAAATTGCTCATTTCGACTTTTGACTTTGGGATCTTAAGCAATGTATCCTTCGTTACTATTAATTCGATCGTTAGTTATTTGTATGCGGGCCAAAATTTAATTTTACTCTTTTTCCCTCAGATTTTATTCCAAGAACAATTCAATATAAAAACCCCTGAAAAGAGTAAAAAAGAACCTTCAGTCAGACCCAAAGTACCGATATCAAAGGATCAGTTAGAAAATATTGAAACCCAAATTCAGGAATATATTCAGGATAACAGACCCTATTTATTAATAGGGTTTTCTTTGACAATTGTTTCACAAAAAATGGGGATTCCGGTACACCAACTTTCCTACTATTTTAATGAACATTTAAAAACTAGTTTTAATGATTGGAAAAACTATTTGAGAATTGAATATGTCATTTCTGAAATTAATGATGGGAAACATGAAAATTTCACCTTAGAAAGTTTGGCTTTATCCTCTGGCTTCGCATCTCGGGCCAATTTTAACAATGCATTTTTGGTTGTTATGAACCAAACGCCTACGGAATACATTAAGGAACGGGCCCTCAAAAAGAAGTAATATATTTCTAAGTCTTACCTATCTTTAATCTTTACCTTTTATATTAGCATAGTGACCTTTGTCACAGTTCAATAGCCTGTAAATGCTGAAATTTGCCACATGAATGCAGAAATCAAAAAACACTGGGAAACGATTTACCAAACAAAACAGCCCAATGAGGTAAGTTGGACGGAGGAAAAACCATCGGTCTCTTTGGACATTATCCACTCATTTAATCCTTCCAAATCAGCTAAAATTATTGATATAGGCGGGGGTGACAGTAAATTGGTTGATTATTTATTGGCCGAGGGCTTTAGTGATCTATCCGTTTTAGATATTTCGGAAGTGGCGATTGACAGAGCTAAAAAACGCTTAGGGAATAAGGCAAAACAAATTACTTGGATTGTGCAAGATGTGTTGGCTTTTAAGCCAAAAGAACAATATGCTATTTGGCACGATCGGGCCGCATTTCATTTCCAAACAGAAGAAAAAACCATTAACTCTTATTTAAATCTGGTGTCAAAGGCGGTATCTGGCAACGTGATTGTGGGAACTTTTTCTACCGATGGCCCTACCAAATGCAGCGGCCTGGACGTGAAGCAATATGATGAAACAGGGATGAAGAGTCGGTTCGAATCCTGGGCATTTAAAAACATTCTTTGTAAGCGAGAAAACCACATAACTCCCATGGGCGCGATTCAAAATTTTGTTTTTTGCCTGTTTAAAAAGGTGTGAGTTTGATGTGGAAGAAAGCAAAAAAACAGGCCGGAATAAAGCGCGTAATTAAATGCGCTTCAACTGCTTATTGAACAAATAATTTAAGCTGATGTTCCACACGAAGTCATCTCCAGGAATCCTTGAACTTAATTTTTTGTTCATAATGGAGGATATGGTGAATGGTATGTGTTTATTTGAAAGCGTCAAAGTTTCCGTGATGTAGTAGCCATCCACGCCATCAATATCCAAGTAATAGATCTGGGGGTAGAAGCGTAAAAAGGTGTCTTTGACCAACAAAACATTGTTGACGACCGCGTTGACAGTTACAAAGTTGGTCCGGTGATTAGTGCCTTCCGTAAGTCCTTGTGAGATTAAATAATACATTCCTAACGTGACTTTTTTGGAAACTTGGTAGGAAGGAATCCACTCGGTCGCAAAATATTGTTGGGGATTTAAAATCGTTTTTGGCACCCCCATATTGTCATACAAAGTCGTATTTCTAAAGGCTACGGAAGGATGTCCGCCAATACTAAATTTGAATTTTTTCTGGTTGACAGCCTTGTAGCGAAACCAAAATATAAAGGACCAAGGCCTACCCTCTAAGGAAAACCGAAATTGGGGCTCAAAGGCCAATCGGCTATTTCCCACCGATAAATCAAAAATAGCCGCAGGTTTTCCTAAGGTAAACATGGGCAAAATAGAAAAGCCATTTTGAGTCACGGCTACTGCCCCTGAAATGTGATATGTTTTTTGAGTGCTATCGCCTGCGATGAATTCTTCTGCCTTCGAAATGGTCGACACAAATAAAAATACAAAACATAAACTGGATATAATTTTATGGGTCATAACAGATTTTTGAATTCTTAATTGACTGCAAATATTGCACCTTTTTATTGATATGGCTCGCCGGCCTAATTAATATTCGTCAAAGATAAAAGCTTAATATTTACTATTTTTACTCGACTTGAAATTCCGTCCATGAAAAAATTCGTATTCATCATTGTTTTGGGAGCATTGGCACCCTATTTATTGCCGGCTCAAAACAAGCCCGCTTATATGCTGTATAATGCGAAGGGTAAAAAATTGGCCTATGGCAAAATGATTAAAACACTTATTAAGCAAGATGTGGTTTTGGTCGGGGAAGAACATAATAATCCGATTAGCCACTGGCTAGAATTGGAAATCACCAAATCATGTTTGTCGGCCCGCGAATTAGTGTTAGGCGCTGAAATGTTTGAACAGGATAATCAGCCAGCTTTAAACCTGTACCTAAATGGAAAAATGACGGAAAAGGGTTTGGATTCTGCGGCCCGACTTTGGAAAAACTATAAAACGGATTATGCTCCATTGGTCAATTTAGCCAAAGAAAATAAGCTCAAATTTATAGCCACCAACATACCGCGAAAATATGCAAGTCTTGTCTCCAAAGGGGGTTTTGAAAGTTTGGATAAATTGACTGCGGAAGAAAAAAAATGGATTGCTCCTTTGCCTATTTTGTACGATGCTGAGCTACCTGGGTATGTCAAAATGCTGAAGATGATGGAGGAGCACAAAATGCCTAATATGGCCAAAGCCCAAGCGATTAAAGATGCGACGATGGCCTATTTTATTTTTCAAAACCAAAAGCCAGGGGGCCTATTTATTCATTACAATGGCTCCTACCATTCTGAATATTTTGAAGGGATTTCTTGGTACCTAAAAAAGTCAAATCCTAATTTGAAAATCGCTACTATTGCGACCGTTAGTCAAGATGATATTCAATCCCTTTTACCGGAACATATCGGAAAAGCGGACTACATCATTTGTGTGGAAAGCGATATGACGACGACGTACTAAAGCTATGGCTTTAGTTTGGGGCAAATAGGAGAATGATGAGTTTTAAAATTCTTTTGAGAACTTATTTTCAAGCAATTTTTCTTTAAATGCCGATTTAAATGAATGCGCAAAAGTGATCATGATGGCTCTGGTATCCGCCTTCTGGGTGCGTTCGGTGGTAAAATTGGACGTGAAATTGCTCGAGCCACTTTTTAGTGTATTAAAAGCATCCACCAATATGATGCTGATTCTTGAATTGCCTTTTCCTAATTTTTGTTGGAATCCTAAATCGATATTATACAGGGCTAAAAGTCGGCCTTGTGGGGTGGTTGCCGCCGAATTATAATTGCCAATGATTTGTAATTTACTAGACTTCCCCGTGGCAATATTATTGATCAATTTGCCGTACCAGTTGAACGATTTTTGTACCGCATCTGTCAAAATATTACTGGCATTTAACTCTTGCTCAAACAAAGTTAGACTCGCGTTAAAATCATAAAATGTGGCAGGTTTCCCGATGAGCATATTTTCTAATCCATAGCTATCTGCCGTGCCTATATTCATGGGCTTATTCAAAACAGATCCATCCGCTTGTTGCTGATAAAATGCGCGTATGGTATTCACCGAATGCCTCGTAAATAGGCTAGAGGAAAGACTGTAATTTTCAAATTCTTTGGCATAGCCAAACTCAAAAGCGTCAATGATTTCTGGCTTTAAATTAGGATTTCCGCTATGCGGATTTAATACATCGGTTATGTCGACGAACGGATTTAGTTGGCCCAAACCCGGCCTGTTAATTCTCTTTCCATAGGTGAATTTCCAAGTCGTACGCTCATTTACTTTATACAGGACTTGTGTTGTCGGGAATACTTTGAGGTAGTTGTTGGAAATCTGCGTGGACCGGTCGACGGTCTGCCCTTGGTTGTTAACTAATTCTGCACGAAGGCCAATTTCATATTGCCAACCCGTTCCTTTCTCGCCAATTTCATTTTTAATCTGGGCATAGGCGGCTTGAACATCTTCTGAAAAATCAAAAAGATTACTAGCGGCTGGATTTCTTATATACGCAGCATTTATAAAATTGGATGTTTCAAAATCTGCTTTAATCGTTCTAAAAATCCCTTTATATCCTGTCTCAAAAATGCTTGTTGGCGAGATGGGAACAGTATAATCCAACTTTAGATTAGTAATCACCCCGTCTTCATAATTATGCGTTTTTTGCATGGAAGCGGTATTGATTAGGCTTAGTTTTTCATTTAAATCTTGCGTTTTTATATCGGTATTTTCCCTTCCCTCCTCGATAGAAGTGGTCGCACTAGCGCTTAAAGATTTTTTGGGAGTACTAAAATTTCGACTATAGTTAAGGGCAAATTCACCCACTTTGGCTCGTTTGTATTCCCACGAATGCCGATTATTTCCGTTGCTAAATGCCAAATCTTTTTTGATAATTTGATTCATAAGATCTTCATCATTATCCTGCCCTTCCATATTTCCAATGGCCTCAAAAGATAAATTATTTTTATCGTTTGGATTTAAATCGATGTTAAGTTTTAGGTTTTGAAGTCTTTCTACGCGTTCGTCATTCCGACCCTGATTTATTAAATAGGTTTCGGGGAGATTTAAATTTGTTCGATGGGTATTAATTGTTTTCGTTCTTCCGGCAAATCGATTGTCATAGCTAAGGCCCACATTCACCTTTTTCGTTTTATGATTTAAAAGGAATGAACTATTTATCCGTTCTCTCGACCCAATACCTGTTCCCACTGCAAATGCCCCATTGACTCCCATTTGAGTATTTTTTTTAAGTCGGATATTGATGATTCCACTTTCTGCATTCGCATCATATTTGGAAGAAGCCTGCGTGATAATTTCAATACTCTCAATACTGCTGGCTGGGATTTGATCTGGATTTGCCATGTTGGAATTCCGCCCATTGATCAGAATTAATGGCGATTTCCCACGCAGGGTCACCGCGCCGTCATTGTCGACTGAAACCGTCGGAGTGATTTTTAATAGGTCTGTCGCCGTTCCTCCCATTTGGGTTATGTTGGCCGCTGCATTCACGATAAAACCTTCACTCGTTTTTTCAATGAGTCTTTTTTGAGCAGTCACAACCACCTCATTTAATAAAGTATTATCTGGCGATAAGTTGAAGTTATCCAATGAAAAATTAGGGGCTGTAGATGTCAATGAAATTTTTTGTGTCTTTGTTTTGTACCCGACCAAACTGGCTTTTAAAAGGTAAGATCCCAAAGGGATGTTTTGGAAATTAAAATGACCTAAGGAATCTGTTGTTTCTATGTATAAGGCCTTTGTGGAATCTGTTGATTTTGCCAATGAAACAGTGGCGAATTCGATGGCTTGATTTTTGTCAATAAGGGTACCTTTGATTTGGCCTGAATTTTGCGCAGACAAAGAAACGCTCAGAAAAAGGGTAACTAATAAGATAGAAAAGGTTTTCATTAGGCAATAATTTTTTTTGAAGATAAGCGTATAAAATTTATGGCTTAAATAATTGCGACGAAAAGCTACATTAAAAGATATTTCGAGCCCCTTCGTTGTTAATAATTTAGATGTTTTAATTGTAATTTGATTTAAAACAAAACTCGTATTAGATTAATATTTTAGATTATCAAGTACTAGATCACAATTCGTTTCTTGTTTATTTTTTTCTCTTTAGCTTTACTAAATTTACAAATTTAGTAAAGCTGGTTGCTACAGTCTCATTCCATGCAAAGAATCAAATTTGAAGAATTACAATCTACGATAAAAAAGGCCTTTATCTGTGCGGGGATGGCTGAAAATCAAGCCGAAATTTGTGCTCGGACGCACGCAGAAACAAGTTGCGATGGCATATTTTCCCATGGCTTAAATCGGGTAGAACGCTTTATCAATTACATAGAAAATGGTTGGGTGAATCTGGGTGCTACTCCGATCCTTGAGCAACAATTAGGGTCCATTGAAATTTATAATGGCAACCTGGCACCGGGTGTTACCAATGCTTTTTTTGCGATGGATCGCGCGATTGACATTGCAAAATCCACAGGCTTGGGATTGGTGTCCTTGAATAACACGACACATTGGATGCGGGGCGGAACATACGGTTGGCACGCGGCAAACCAAGGCATGATCGGAATTTGTTGGACCAATACAGAATCTTGTATGCCCGCTTGGGGTGCGACCTCTGCCAGTATTGGCAACAATCCATTTGTCATGGCGATTCCGAGGCAGGAAGGTCATGTGGTTTTGGATATGGCGATGTCTCAATATTCGTATGGGAAATTAGAAAACACTCGGTTAAATAATGAAAAACTTCCCTATGCGGGCGGCTTTGATTCGGAGGGCTTGTTGACGGATGACCCCGGAGAGATCGAAAAAACGAGACGTATATTGCCGACCGGTTATTGGAAAGGCTCGAGTTTCGCCATCATGTTGGACCTATTAGCCAGTCTATTATCGAATGGAAAAACAACGGCGGCCATCGACCAATACGGATATGGGAATTGTGGGGGTTGTTCCCAAGTTTTCATTGCGATTGACCCATTAAAAATGAATGATCAGCCGTTTGTGGACCAAGCGTTGAAACAGACGATTGACCAATTAAGACAGGCAAGCCCGGTTGGCGAAGGAGGGGAAATTCTCTATCCTGGGGAAAGATCGATCCGAAATAGGCGCGAAAATTTAATCAAAGGTGTTCCCGTGCATGATGCTGTGTGGGAAAAAGTGAAGAAATTCGCGGGACTGGAATAAATGAAGGGACAGTTTTTTGATAAGCCCCACATAAATTCTTTTCAGGATTTTGGCATGTTAAAAGGCGGGAGTTAGATCATAAACGGCGCAGCTACTTTTTAGTTAACCGGAACTTTCTGGACAAATTTCAAAGAAACGTATTGATTCCTAGGCTATTTCAAACAAAGTCGTAATTTTAAAACGATTTTATAAACCTATGAAAATGAAAATATACAATTACTTGATTATTGCCATACTGTGCATGTCCATCAGCCCGACATATGGATTTAATCGTGCTAATATACGGCCAGATTCCAAGCCTGGTAAAAAACAAAAATTATTTGATGGTAAAACATTTAAAGGCTGGGAAGGCGATACTTTAACGTGGCGCATCCAGGATGGGATGTTGGTAGGCGGGTCCTTAGACACAAGAGTTCCTCACAACAATTTCCTCGTGGCTAAAAAAATCTACCATAATTTTTATTTGAAACTGAAGATAAAATTGACCGGAACGGAGGGTTTTGTCAACTCCGGAATTCAATTTCGAAGTGTGAAAGCCACCAATCCAGCTTATGAAATGATTGGCTATCAGGCGGATTGGGGAAAGGATTATTGGGCTAGTTTATATGACGAATCAAGGCGCAATAAAACGCTCATGAAGCCCAATGAAGCGGATGTACTTTCTTGGATCAAGCAAGGCGACTGGAATACTTATGAAGTTAGAGCTGAAAATGAGCGCATTCGCCTCTACATTAATGGCAAGCAAACCGTGGATTACACGGAAACGGATGCTTCCATTCCACAATCGGGCCTCATTGCTTTACAGATTCACGGCGGCGCGAAAGCAATCGTGGCGTTTAAAGATATTTACTTGCAAGAGCTTCCATAAATTAACCGATATATGAAGAATTTTTTCCGCAATGGGTTGGCCATTTTTGTGGCTACACTTTTTCTGGCATCTACGAGCAAAATGGTCCACTCATCCGCTCCAAAATTAGCGCAAGACACCTTGCACATTGACCACGATTATGTGTTAGAGGCCACGATGCTAGGGTATTTTGCCAAAGACGGAACCCGAAATCCTACCCTAAAAGCCAATAAGGGAAAGCGAGTTCGGATCACTATTTATAATGGGGAGATGATGACCCATGACATTGCCTTAGAAAAAGCGGGGATCAAAACTCCATCCATTTCGGATAAAGGGGCCAAAGTCAGTATGACTTTTATTGCCAAAGAAAATGACATCTATTTTTGTACCGTGCCTGGGCATCGAGCTGCTGGGATGGTTGGGAAGCTAGAGATTGTCACTGGTGAGACAGAAACGATTGCTTCTATAGGCCTTATCCCGACGAAAAATGGAAAATCGATCAATGTCAATTTTGAGACCGGAACTTTGGAAAATTGGAAAGCCACTGGAGAAGCTTTTTCAAATCCATTAATTAGCCAAGATCCCTCACCTCTCCATGATAAAGCGGTAAAAATCAACCCTGAAGGCAACTACTTTTTGAGTAGTGGCGGCACGGTTAACTATGCTTTGAAAGGTACACTAACGTCTGAATCCTTTAAAATAACCCATCCTTTTGCTAGCTTTTTAGTCTCGGGTGGAGCGATTCAAGATACTCGGGTGGAGCTCGTTTTGGTAAAAAGCCAACAGGTTATTTTCAAATCCACGGGACAAGGACGCGCTACCTTACAGCCCGTGGTGGCCAATTTAAAAGCGCACCTAGGCCAGGAAATGTTCATTAGGATTATCGATAACGAAACAGGAATTTCGCCTATTCCTTATGTGGGGCATGATAAATTGGCACACATAAATTTTGACAATTTTAGATTTCATGCCACGAGGCCCACATTCCCCAACGAATTAAATCAAAAAGACATCATTGTTCTTCCGCCACTTGACCCAATCCTTCATGCGGGACTTTCTGGAAAAGAGGCGGCAAAAGTGATGACATTGCCCAAAGGATTTAAGATTACTTTGGCCGCTTCAGAGCCTGATATTGTGCGTCCGATCAGTTTTACGATGGATCCTCGGGGCCGACTATGGGTTGTGGAGGGACATACCTATCCGATTCCAGCTCTCGAAGGACAAGGAAAAGATCGAATCTTGATTTTCGAGGATACGGATGGAGATGGGACTTTGGACAAAAGAAAAGTGTTCATGGAAGGGCTAAATTTAGTCAGCGGGATTGAAGTAGGGATGGGAGGAGTTTGGCTAGGAGCCGCGCCATATTTGTTATTTATACCCACCGACTTTACCCTAGATAAACCGACAGGTCCGATCCAAAAGTTGCTAGACGGCTGGGGTGTTCAGGATACCCACGAAGTGTTAAATAGTTTGCGCTGGGGTCCGGATGGCTGGCTGTATGGAACTCATGGTGTATTCACCCATTCTAATGTGGGGAAACCGGGGGCTACGGACCAAGAACGCACTAAGATCAATGCAGGGGTTTGGCGTTTTCACCCTAAAACACATGTGTTTGAGGTGTTTGCGGAGGGGTCAAGCAATCCTTGGGGCATTGATTTTAATGAGTATGGACATCCATTTATTACCGTTTGCGTGATTCCGCACATGTTTCACATCATTCAAGGCGCTCGTTATCAAAGGCAAGGCGGGAAACATTTTAACCCCTACACCTATGATGACATTAAAACCATCGCGGACCATGTGCATTATGTAGGTGATCGTGGGCCACATGCGGGTAATTTTAGGTCAGCCTCCGCGGGTGGCGGTCATGCACATGCCGGTGCCATGATTTATTTGGGCGGAAATACTTGGCCCAAAGAATTCAGAAACAATATTTTCATGAATAATATCAATGGGGCCAAACTTAATGTCGACATTTTGACCCCCAAAGGTTCTGGGTATACCGCGAGCCATAAAAAGGATTTTTTGTCGATGAACGATTCATGGTCGCAGTGGCTTAACATGAAATATGACCCTAGCGGATCGGTCTATGCGATTGATTGGTATGATAAAAATCAATGCCATAGTACTAATCCAGATGTACATGATAAAACCATGGGCCGAATTTTTAAAATTACCCATGAAACGGATGTGTTCGTTCGGGTGGATTTGAGTAAATCGACCGACCAGGAATTAGTGAATTATCAATTGAATCCCAACGAATGGTATGTGCGTCAATCGCGAACTATTTTACAAGAAAGAGGCGGGAATGCTCAGATTTACAAAGCGTTAAGGGATATTTTAGATAAGAATCCTGATGTCACGCGTAAGCTTAGGGCATTATGGACTTTACAGGTAACGGGAGGTTTAACGGAAATGGATTTGGAGAGATTGTTGGGTCACGAAAGTCCTCATATACGGAGTTGGGCGATCCAATTAGCTTCCGAGAAAAAAGTCGTTTCGGCTACTTTTTTAAGCAAATTGGAATCCATGGCCAAGACAGAACCGAGTGCGCAGGTCCGTTTGGCTATGTTGTCCGGTGTGATGCGTTTGCGTCCTGAAATGAGGTGGAATGTGGTGGAGGCATTAGCACAAAAATCCGAAGATCGTTTAGATCATAATATTCCTTTAATGGTTTGGTATGCGGCTGAGCCTTTGGCGGCGATAGATCCGATGAGAAGTTTAGCGATGGCTGAAAAAGCGAAAATGCCAAAATTCTTGTTGTACATGGTTCAGCGCATTGGGGCCATCAAATCGGCGGAGTCAAAAAAGGTTTTGGAAGGCTTTATGGACCGATTGGGAAATAACCATGAGCAGCATGAAATCATGATGGCGGTGGAAAAAGTGTTGAAGGAAAAATAGATGAAGGGCATGTTGGCATTTTTAAAAATGAGCGTAATGAAAAGGGGTATATTTCTTGTATTTATTTTTTACTCCATGGGTATGTTGGAGAGTTTTTCTCAAGCTAGGACGGTGGACAAAAATGCGACGAGGGAAACAAAAAATCTCTTCAAAGCGCTGTATAAAATTCAAAAAACAAGTACGATTTTTGGGCATCAGCATGCCACCGAATATGGAAGAGGTTGGTCAGGGGATGCAGATAGATCGGATGTCAAATCTGTCACCGGGAGTCACCCTGGAGTTATTGGAATAGATTTCAGTGGATTTTCGGGGGCAAATGCGGCCAATTATAAGTCAAAACTGAGGCAAATCGTGCAGCAACATTATGCGCAGGGAGGTGTGATTACGATCGCGTGGCATTTTAATAATCCATTGGGTCCCGGGGGATTTTATTGGAAAGATTCTTTGTCGACCCCCGTGGTTTCTAGATTAATCCCTGGGGGCGATTCACATGAGATGTATAAAAATATTTTGGCTGATATCGCGGATTGGCTGAAGTCCTGTAAGGGGCCCAATGGGGAAGCGATCCCCATGATTTTTAGGCCCTATCATGAGTTTGATGGCAATTGGTTTTGGTGGGGAGCGGGTCATTGTAGCGTGGAAGAATTTATTCAGATTTGGCGTTTTACGGTGGATTATTTAAAAGATGTACATCAAGTGCATAATCTTTTATATGCCTTTTCTCCGGATAATAAATTTTTAACGGAGGCCAAATTTTTGGAAAGGTATCCAGGAAATTCGTATGTCGACATGGTGGGCATGGATAATTATGGGGACATGGGGAGAAATGGATATAATTTGCCAAGAGCCATCGAAAAGCTTTTGATTGTTTCCAATTATGCGAAGAAGAATAACAAATTAGCCGCCTTTACCGAAACGGGCTTGGAAACGATCCCAAATGCCAATTGGTGGACGGACGTTCTTTTAAAAGTCATGAAAACGGAGGGGTTGAATGTAAGCTATGTGTTAGTTTGGAGGAATGACATTAGGAGCCCGACACATTATTATGCGCCCTTTCCGGGCCAAGTTTCGGTACCTGATTTCATGAAGTTTTATGAAGATCCTTTCACGTTATTTTTGGAGGATTTGCGCAAACAAAATATCTATCGTTTTAAGAATAAATAATATGAAGGCAACAGAAATACCCGTGGGTGTGGTGGGATTAGGCCTGATGGGATGTAGCATCGCCACCTGTTTACTGATGTCGGGCCATCCCGTTGTTGCCATTGCACCAATTCCCGTTGACATGGAGACGGCAGAATTTCGAATTAGAAAACATTTAAATAAGGCGAGGGAAGAAGGATTGGTTACTGAAACGGCGGATTTTTATTTAGAAAATTTGATCATTAGTGAAGCGTATTCGGATTTGAAATTATGCCAATTGGTCATCGAGTGCACGATAGAAAATGAGGAAATCAAGCGATCCGTTTATGGGAAGATTGAGGCTGAAATTGCCGACGATGCATTGCTCACTTCAAATACCTCGGCGATTCCCATCAGCGAGCTTCAGAAATTGACTCAAAAACCCGATCGGTTTTTTGGTTTACATTGGGCGGAGCCCTCGCATACCACGCGCTTTTTAGAGATTATTTGTGGGAATCAAAGTGATATTACAAAGGGGGAATATTTATATGAATTATCGCATGGTTGGGGGAAGGAGCCAACCTTAGTGCGCAAGGATATTCGCGGATTTATCGCCAATAGATTAATGTATGCGATGTACCGGGAAGCGTTTTATTTGGTTGAGAATGGGTATGCGACCGTGGAAGATGTGGATCGCGCCTGCCGAAATAATACGGGATATTGGATGACATTGGTTGGGGTTTTTGGTTGGATGGATTTAACTGGGGTGCCTGCCTATCATAATGTGATGAAGGATTTAAATGGCACTTTATATAATGGTACGGAGATGCCCAAATTGATTGATGACATTGTTAAATCCGGTGGGAAAGGTGTAAGCAATGGCCGCGGATTCTACCAATATAGCCCTGAGGAGGCTACATTATGGGAAGAAACCTTTGCCGACTTTAGTTATGAAATCAGAAAATTGGCCTTAAAATACCCGGCGGATGTGGTTAAGTCTAAATTAAAAACCAACTAGTTGATCTAGAAAATCAGTTTATGTTGAGGTAATTTAGTCTGTAGCGTATAGCTTTAAAACTTTTTGAATTTTTAAAGCTGGTGCTGCGAGGTATGTTTTCTCTGTTTAAGATAGATTTAACTTTGGACGGCTTTTTCTAAATCGGGATCAAATTCCGAAAAAGTGTTTTTATAAAAATCTGCTGCTTCTTTGGCATTTTTATCAAACCAAAGGCAAATACCTAGTTCGTGTAGCATAAGCTTGTAATTTAATAGATAATTGTAAATTTGGAAAAAAATATCAAATGAAAAAGGCATTTAAAATTATTGGCTGGTCAATTTTAGGCATTTTGGGGGCTTTTTTTATTTTTGGCGCTCTATTTTTTTATAAAGTAAAAAATGGGTTTCCCGTTTTTTACGAAACGGAAAGGCCTACCTTGTTTATAGCCAAAAATCGGCCAGCTATTCTCGTTTTTTCTAAAACAGCGAGTTTCAGGCATGGGGAATCTATAGAGGCATCTAGCCCAATTTTAACTGAAATGGCAAAAAAGAATCATTGGTTTTTATATGAAACAGAGTCGGGCGGCGTGTTTAATGAGGAGCAATTGAGCTTGTTTGATTTAGTTATTTTTAATAATTCGACGGGCCCTGTTTTGAATGATGAACAGCAAATGGCATTTCAAAAATACATCACGAATGGGGGTAATTTTTTAGGTATTCATGGATCTGGGGACGATTCACACCGTAAGTGGGAATGGTATCAAAAGACATTATTGGGAGCTAAATTTTCGCATCATCCGTTGAATCCTCAATTTCAAAATGCGAAGATTCATGTGGAGGCGCGAGCTGATTCTAGTTTTAAATCATGGCTTGTGGGCGAATGGAATGCCAAGGATGAATGGTATGTATTTTACGAACAACCCAAAGATGCACAAGTCCTTCTATATATTGATGGAGATAAAATTTTGCCGAGTGGGAATATGCTTTGGATGAAAGACAAGAATTTTGGCATGGGGAAATACCATCCTGTAGCTTGGGTTAAAAAAGTGGGTATGGGTAAAATGTTATATACGTCGATGGGTCATTCAAAAGAGGTATGGGAGAACAAACCATTCCAAGATTTCATCGAAAAATCAATTTCTTGGGCAATAAAATAAGTTTATTTAAAGGGATTTTAATTCGTAGCGAATAGCTTTAAAACTTTTTAAAATTTTAAAGCTAGTGCTGCGAGGTATGTTTTTGTGAAATGTCTTTTCCCCTGATCAATGGGAATTCAATTTTCTAAATGGGCTTTAGTGCACTAAAAACTAATTGGCTCAAAAAATTAAAAACAAATTCTTCCTCTTTTTGATTGGCCACATCGGTCAATCGAGGCAAATTTTTACTAAAGTATTGTTGGCTATGTGCTGTCTCGATCAAGGTGCTACTTAGAGATTTAGAGAAAACATATGAGGGATTTAAATGTAGCATGACCTCCGAAATTTTGTTACACAAGTCTTTATATGGTTTAAAAACTTGAAAGGAATTGATCTCCTTCACTTCTTTTATCAGGTAAACTTTACTGCTTTCGGATAGGACAATTTGGTTTAAAAATGATTTGTCGTAATCTAATTTCCCCACACTTTCGGGTAAACTTTGAGTAAACAAATGGATAATCTTAGTTAATTTTTCTTTTGGGTCTTGGATATTTTGAATCGTAAAATCAACAAGAAATTCCATGTAAGACCAATACCAATTTAATATATAGAGCAGCAATCGATGCTTATTTTCAAAATACCGATAGATAGACGCTTCGGTTGTGGACATTTTGGTGGCCAATTTTTTAAATGTAAAATGCTCGAATCCTAATTCATAAATTAAATCAATTGCATTTTTCACAATTTGTTTACCTAATTCCGAAGATTCGGGATCGCGTAAATAGATATGTTCGTTGACCTTAAAACTAAGTTGGAAATCCATGTATTCTAAAAATTTAGCTCAAATATAGCAATAGTAAAATTATTATAAAATAAATTTAAATATTTTTTACAATAGTAATACTATTATAACAAAAAGTATTATAACTTTGTAAAAAATAGTAATAAATGGATTTTCTTTCAGCTGTAAATCGGATAAGCCAACTAACAAGACTGCACAAAAAGGAGGTTTTGGGGATTTACCTTTTTTCTGCTTTTTCGGGTTTGGTGCAACTGAGTTTGCCTCTTGGCGTTCAGGCTATTGTAGGTTTTGTGCTTGGCGCCACGATGGTGACCTCCATTTATGTGCTTATATTTTTAGTAGTTCTGGGCGTATTTATTGTGGGCCTACTTCAAATAAATCAAATGCGATTAATTGAAAAGGTCCAACAACAAATTTTTGCTGATTATGCGTTTGATTTTGTCACTAAGATTCCGCGATTCGATTTGAAAAAAGCGGATTCGTATTATCTGCCTGAGAAAGCAAATCATTTTTTTGAAACGGCAACAGTTCAAAAAAGTTTTTCGAAGATTTTATTAGATCTACCCATGGCCTCTATTCAGATTGTGTTGGGCTTGCTTTTATTATCTTTTTACCATCCATTTTTTATTGTTTGGGGTGTAATACAAATGCTAATTATTTGGTGGGTATTGCGCAATACGAGCAAGCCGGGACTTACGACCAGCTGGACTGAAAGTAAATATAAGTATGCGGTCGCTTCGTGGTTTGGAGAAATGGCTCGGACTTTAAAATCAATAAAATTTAGTGAACCTGATTTGGCCATTAATAAAACAGATTTACAGGTTATGGGCTATTTGGGTGCTCGAACGAAACATTTTAATGTACTCCTTTTCCAATATAAAATTCTTGTCTTTTTTAAGGTTTGCATGACCTTAGCTATGTTAACTATTGGCGCCGTTTTATTGGTCAACCAACAACTTAATGTCGGCGAATTTATAGCTGTGGAAATCGTTATCATCATGGTCATTAATGCGGTGGAAAAGCTGATTATTAGCTTGGAAAGTTTTTATGATTTGGCCACGGGATTAGAAAAGCTAACGATTATTACAGAATCACCCCTAGAAAAAGAGGAGAGCGTAAGTTTGAATCCTTTATTCAATGGAATTCAAATTAATTTTATTGATTTTTCTTTTGAATTCGAGGAAGATAAACCTCTTTTAAAGCATGTGAATTTTGCGATAGAAAAGGGATCAAAAGTAGGCGTCCATGGTTCTCAAGGATCAGGGAAATCCATTTTTTTAAGGATGTTAACTGGAAATTATACAGATTTTGTGGGGTCTCTTTTAATAAATCAAATACCCATTCAAAACTTAAATAAGAGAGAATATCGAAGGCAGGTGGGCACTTTCTTGCAAGGGCACGAAATTTTTATGGGTACGTTGATGGAGAACATTACGATGGGTCAAACGGATATAAGCACTGAGATGATTATTCATCAAGCAAATAAATTAGGCTTTTTAAATTTTCTTCAATATTTCCCAATGGGCTTTGATACGGTTTTGGATCCAATGGGTAAAAAACTTTCTGAGACACTTAAAAAGAAAATTTTGCTCATTAGGGCAACGATTGGCAATAAATCGTTGCTTTTATTGGAAGAGCCTTGGAGTGGATTACCAATTGAATTGCACGAGAATTTAAAGCATTATTTTTTGAATGAATTACCGAATGTGACAGTCATCATTGCCACAAATGATTCAGATTATCTTTCGAAATGTGGTGCGAAATTTGAAGTTGGCAAAGGTGTTATTTTAAACTAATTATGGAACGTCATTTTTTTAAGTCATTTGAGCAGGTGTATAGGCAGAATGAAAAGAGCTATATCAATCGATGGCTTCTGATGATTTTGGGGATATTCTTGGCAAGTTTATTTCTTCCTTGGACACAAAATATTAGTGCCAAAGGTAAAGTGACAAGTCTATTCCAAGAGCAACGTCCTCAAGCAGTGAATTCGCCAATTCCTGGGAAAATAATAAAGTGGTGGGTTCGAGAAGGAGATATCGTAAAAAAAGGAGATACGTTGATTCAGATATCTGAAATTAAGGAAGACTATTTGGACCCTAATTTGGTCAATCGAACGGAGCAGCAAGTCACCGCAAAAAAAGGAGCGATTTCGTATTACAATAGCAAAGTGAATGTGACAGCGTCGCAAATTCAAAATTTGCAAACGGGTAAAAAATTGAAAATCGAACAAATAGGTAACAAGTTAAAGCAATTAGAAAATAAATTGATTGGTGAGAAGGCAGAAATACTCGCAGCAAATAATGAGTTTAATTTAGCTAAAAATCAATATGAGCGCCAGCAAAAAATGTACGAACAGGGTTTGGTTTCACAGACACAACTCCAACAAAGAAATGTGGTTTTTCAAAACGCCCAAGCCAAAAAAACGGTTGCTGAAAATAAACTAGAGCAAACCTTACAAGAAATTGTCAATACAAAAATTGAGTTAAGGGGCGTGGAGCAGGAGTATAATGAAAAAATTAATAAGGCGGAGGCGGAGAGATTACAGAGCCTTGGGACGATCGAAGTGGGCAAAGGAGAGGTGGCAAAACTCGAAAATCAAGTGAGTAATTACCGAATTAGAAATGGCATGTACATCATTCTTGCGCCCCAAGATGGTCAAATAACCCAGGCAAAAAAGGCGGGTTTGGGAGAAGTGATTAAGGAAGGGGAAGACTTGATGAGCATTGTTCCTCCTAAAGTTAATTATGCTGTAGAGATGTTCATAAGGCCTTTGGACTTGCCTCTTATTTCAAAGGGCCAAAAGGTGCGCTTTATGTTTGATGGTTTTCCAGCCATCGTATTTAGCGGTTGGCCTAATCAAAGTTATGGAACGTTTGGGGGTAAAGTTATCGCCATTGAGAATTCAATAAGTCCCAATGGGATGTTTAGAGTGCTTGTCGTAGAAGATTTACAAGATCGACCATGGCCAGGCCAAGTAAAAATAGGTGGTGGAGCTCAAGGAATTGCGCTATTAAAAAATGTTCCTATTTGGTATGAATTATGGCGAAATATAAACGGATTCCCTCCTGATTATTATCAAATTACTTCTGAAAAATGAAAAAAATAATAGGCTTTTTGCTGATTTCGGCCCAACTATTTTCTCAAGATAGTTTGAAGACTTTGCATTCAGATGAAGTTCTTTTAATGGTTCAAAGGTATCACCCAATTGCCAAGCAAGCATTTATTAGGGTTCAAACTTCCCAAGCAGATATCCTGGCAGCCAAAGGAAATTTTGATCCTGTTTTTAGCCAATACTCAAGTCAAAAAACGATCGATGGTAAAAATTATTACCTGCATCAATCGCCGCAATTGACAATTCCGACATGGTATGGTATTGAAATTTCCGGTGGAATGGAATTTTTGAATGGGTCTCGGGTAAATCCAGACCAAAGTTTAGGACAAACCAGCTATATGGGAATTTCGATTCCTTTGGCTCGAAACTTAGTGATGGACAAACGCCGGGCGACACTAATTCAATCCAAAATATTTAACCAAATGGCTGTTCAAGAGCAGCGAAATGTAATCAATCAAATTATCGTAGATGCGATGTCGGCGTATTGGAATTGGGTAAAATCGTATCGCGTCTACGAAACGGTGAAGCAAAATTTAAAGGTGGCGGTAGACCGGCAATCCCTAACGAAGAAGGGATTTGAGTTCGGCGAGAGGCCGGCCATCGATACCGTGGAGGCGGCTAGCCAGCAACAATACTTCTCCAATATTGCTGAATCTAAATGGCTTGAATTTCAAAATGCGACTTTAGATTTATCTGCATTTTTATGGTGGGAAAACAATGTGCCGATTCAGCTACCTGACCATATAATCCCATCCGAATCTCTAGAATCAATTCAAGGGGCTAATTTTTCATTGACAGATTTACTCGACCAAGCGATGAAAAATCACCCTGAACTTCAAATTTATTCCCTTAAAATATCAGCGTTACAAGTGGATAAAAAGTTAAAATTCCAAGGCTTGTTGCCTAAAGTGGACCTACAGTACAATCAAATTTCCTTGAATCAAACCCCCTTTTTTACCGCCCCGTTATTTGAAAATAATTTTTTGTATGGGTTGAAAGTTGAAATACCTCTTCGATTTTCTCAGGGAAGAGCGGAATACCAAAAAGTGAAATTAAAGCTTCAAGATGAATCATTATATCAAGATCAAAAAAGGAGGTCGATCGAAGTCAAAATCAAATCTTACCACAATGAAATGATTGCTTTACGGAAACAAATCTTGACCCAAGAAGCCACAAATAAAAATTTAGTCGCCTTAGTAAAAGCGGAAGAGAGCCGGTTTAATAATGGAGAATCATCCCTTTTTTTAATTAATGCTAGGGAGAATAAAGCGCTCGAAGCCTTGGAAAAATTAATTGAATTAAAGACAAAATTTGCCAAAACAGTCTATGCGCTTCAAGGGAGTGCTGGTTTACTGGGAGGCGTTTGACGATAGTTTGTGTTGGGGTTTAGTGAGAAAATAATTTAGAAGTAGGATTGCATATAACCCAAGGGTATTTTACCCTTGGGTTTATTGTTTATCTGAAATGGGGATGTATTTGCAAGCAAAAACCTTATTTATATTTATTCTAAATAGTTTGGATTTTTATTTTCGGGCTTTTATATTTGCGGACTATTTGTAATTAGTCTAAATTAATATAGAATGTTTTGCCGCCTAAGTTTTTTAAAAGTCGCTTTGTTTTTTTGTTCTATTTCCTTTGCGCGTGGAGGGGTGCTTGTTGACACAACCACCAATTCTAACATGTTATCTGAGGTATTTGTCCTAGGTAATTCCGGTTTAAAGGGGAACAGTAATCTCGTCGATTTTGATGGAGTAAGGTTATTGGCAGCCAAAAAAACGGAATTAATTGTTCTTAGTAAATTGGATGCCAATGTGGCTAATCAATCATTTAGGGAAGTTTTTGGCAGAACTCCCGGACTTCACGTCATTGAAAGCGATCCCTCAGGTTTTAATACGAGCATTGCCATTCGCGGTTTAAGCACAAACCGTTCCTGGGATTTTAACATGAGGCAAAATGGCTATGATATCACTCCCGACCCCATGGGGTATAATGAAGCCTATTATACGCCTTCTTTTGAGTGGGTAGAAAAGATCGAAATTGTTAGAGGCGCGGCCGCTTTGCAATATGGACCTCAAGTCGGCGGTTTAATCAATTATATTCTCGAAAAGCCAGTCTTTAACAAGAGGTTTGGCGGGGAAGTCCAACAAACTTTTGGATCTTTTGGATTGAAATCATCCCTCATTAAATTCCGCTCCGGAATGAAAAAACTAGCGTTTGTTGGCTCGCATCAACTGAGAGAAGGTAATGGCTTCCGCCCAAATTCAGATTTCAATTCAAATCAAAGTTATTTTAGAATGGATTGGAAGCCTTTTGCTGATGGGCTTTTAACATTTGAACTAACTAAATCAAATGCACAGGCTCAATTAGCAGGCGGAATAAGTGAGGCTCAATTTAAATTAGATCCGTGGGTTTCATTTAGGGCTAGAAATTATTATTATTCTCATTGGTTTATGCCCGTCGTAAAATTCAATTATTCCCCGAGCAAATTTTTTAATTCCCAAATACAAATTTTTGCCATTCAAAGTGGGAGATCTCAATTGGGTTTTACTAAAACCAACGACGTTTTAGATATCCCAAATAGTGCTGGTAATTATGCGAATAGATCCCTAGATCGTGACGAGTATACCTCCTTTGGAGCTGAATTTCGGTCAGGCCTAAGCGCTTTCAATGAAAAATGGCAAACGTCTGCGGGCCTGCGGATTTTTAGAGGAAACATGCTTCGTCAGCAACAAGGGATTGCCAATAATGGGTCAACGTATTCAGAAAATTTAGTAGATCCGAAATTCCCTAGGTCTTTAAATTTTGTCAATCAAAACTTCTCCGCGTTTATTGAAAATACGTGGGCAATCACCCCCAAATTTAAGTTGGCAGGCGGCCTACGCTATGAATACATCCTCTCACAGGGGAATGGATTTTTAGATATCAATACAAAATTTTTAAGCCCTGATCGCCTACGTGGTTTTTTATTATGGGGTGCAGGAGCATCATTTAAGCCTTCTGCTGAGCTTGAAATTTATGGCAATGCTTCGCAAAGTTTCAGGCCCATCAGTTTTTCGGATTTACTACCTTCATCCACCACCGATATTGTGGATGCGGCATTAAAAGATGCTAGATCGATGAATTTTGATTTGGGGATAAGGGGTAAAAAAGGCAATTTTTTACGCTTTGATATTAGCGCTTACCATCTTGAATTTTCAGATAGAATTGGCAATGTATCAATGAAAAATTCAAATGGCCAGTCTTATTTATATAGAACAAACTTAGGGTTAAGTTCTTCAAAAGGGATTGAATTATATGCGGAATTAGATCCCATTTTATTGCTACATGGGAGCTCGCGTTATGGTCAAATAAGCGTCTTTCTGTCTGCAGGATTGAATCATGCTGTTTACGAAAACTTTGCCTTAAGCTCAGGAGAAAATTTAGCTGGAAAGAAACTGGAAAATGCGCCTCAACAAATTATTCGTTCAGGACTTACATATACCCATCAGCGTTTGTCATTTACGTATCAAATTAGTTATACGGCGGAATCTTTTTCTGATGCACAAAATACGGGTAAGCCTAGCCCAACGGGCACGATCGGTCTAATCCCAGAATATACGCTAGACGACTTTTCATTCACGTATAAATACCGCAAACATTGGCTCTTAAAGGGATCCGTCAATAATGTGATGAATGTTTCCTATTTCACGAGAAGAGGAACGGGTGCTTTTCCTGGCTATGGAATTTTGCCCGGCGCACCTAGAAATATGAGTTGCTCGCTTGGTTTTACTTTCTAAATGAATCAGTTTATCAGTAAATTGGTATAAAATTTTAATCTACCAATTTATTTGTATGTCAAGATCTTTAGCTTTGTTATATTTGGCAGATCACTCCATTTATTGGCAAAGTGTAAAAAAGAGCAACACATATTAAGTAATCTGTTAAAAAATCAGAGTAAAATCAATATTTTACATCATGATTTACTTAAACCTATGAAAAAACTTAAAACCCGATTAAAAAATGGGGAAACCTTGCATGGTTGTTGGCTCAACCTCGGCAGTCCCTTAACCGCGGAGATTGTTGGCCTATCTGGTTTTGATTGGGTTTTAATCGACTTAGAACACGGAGCTGGATCAGAAAAAGAGGCTTTGGCGCAAATGCAAGGGCTCCAACATACTTCTACCGGAATCATAGTCCGGGTAGAAAGCGCTGAACCCCAACGCATTCACCGAGTGCTAGATATGGGAGCTGAAGGGGTTATGTGTCCTAAAATAAATAACCTGAGTGAAGCGAAAAAAGTAGTGAATGGCTTGTATTATCCACCTATGGGCCAGCGAGGCGTCGCTAAAATGGTTCGGGCCACACAATTTGCCCAAAACTTTCAAAGCTATTACGAAACTTCTCAAGAAAATATTTTAGGAATTGTTCAAATTGAAACCAAAGAAGCCTTAAATCACCTCGATGAAATCGCGAATTTGGAGGGGGTGGACGTGCTATTTATAGGCCCTGCAGATCTTTCTATGGAGATGGGTATTTTCGGACAATTCAATCATCCTGAATTTTTAGCGGCGGTTGAAAAAACGATTAAGGCCGCAAATAAAGCGGGTAAAGCAACGGGTATTTTATTTTTTAATCCAGAGGAATATTCCAAATATCACCAGATGGGCATTCGACTTATTGCCTGTGGAGCCGATGCCACCTTTGTGGCAGAGGGGGCAAAAAACATGGTGGAAAAATTAGCAAAACTTAGATCTCAAGCATCATGATATTAGATCCGATTATTTTATTGGCCATTGGAATAGTTTTAGTGGTAGGGGGCATCATTGGCTTAAAGCTACATCCTTTTTTAGCTCTTTTATTAGGCGCTTTTGTGGTCGCATTTTTGACCCCAGGCTCTATTTTAGAGCAGTTTGCCCTGTCAAAAGGGATGGACGCTAGTGCAGCATTATCCTTTTCTAAAAAAAGTGTGGGTGAACGAATAGCCACCGAATTTGGGAATACCTGTGCTAAAATTGGCATATTAATTGCCATGGCCGCGATCATCGGGAAATGCATGTTGGAATCTGGTGCGGCCGAGCGCATCATCCGATCACTATTAAAATTTACAGGCGTGGATAAAGCCCCATTTGCCTTTCTTTTTGGCAGCTTTTTTCTGGGAATTCCTGTGTTTTTTGACACCGTCATATTTTTAATGATTCCCCTAGCCAAAGCCATGACTTTGCGCATCGGTAAAAATTATTTATTGCTTATTCTATGCATTATGTCAGGTGCCGCGATGGCAAATTCCTTAGTTCCTCCCGCACCAGGCCCACTTTTTTTAATTGGCGAAATGCATATACCGATCGGCTTAATGATGGGTTGCGGAATCGTTGTAGGGTTTTTCACCGTATCCGCGGGTTATATTTTCTCTGTTTGGGCGAACAAAAAATGGCCGATTGAATTAAGGGATTCAGTCGATGCGAAACTGGAGGACCTTAAAAAAATATCAGCCAAAGAAGATCAAAATTTACCTGGTTTGGGAGTTAGTTTGCTACCAGTCATGATTCCTTTAGTGCTCATTTGTTTAGATACGGCGATTACTAATTTTTTAAAGGGGCCTAACGTTGACTTAGGAAGCGCCTTTAAACAATTTGCCGCGGTCATTAAATTTTTTGGAGATAAAAATATTGCCATCATTTTAGGGGGTGTTGCTGCATTAGGGGTCATGGCAAAAAATAAAAAGGATAAGGGGCAGAGTTTAAGTCCCTTTGTGCAAACGGCTTTAATGAGCGGCGGAGGAATCATATTAATTACGGCTGCTGGTGGAGCATTTGGCGGGACACTCCAACAAACAGGCATTAGTGCTAAAATTGCCGAGCTGACCGCAGGGTACCAAATGGCCTTAATTCCGATGGCATTTTTTATTGCAGCGGTGGTTCGTACGGCACAAGGCTCAGCTACTGTAGCGCTGATTACGGCCTCAGGAATTTTGTCGGGAATGGCCGGTCAGGCCAATTTAGCCTTTAATCCGGTCTATATTGGACTGGCGATTGGTTGCGGATCCAAATTAGTTCCATGGATGAATGATGCGGGCTTTTGGATATTTTGTAAATTGAGCGACCTAACCGAAAAGGAAGCGCTTAAAACAATTTCCCCTCTTTTAGTGGTCATGGGTTTAACAGGTTTAGTAGTCATTTTAATTGGGGCAAAATTATTCCCCTTGATTTAATTTATACATGAAAAATATTGGATTTATTGGCTTAGGAATCATGGGGAAACCTATGGTATTGAATTTATTGAGAGCAGGCTTTTCTGTTTCTATACTTGAAAAAAGTGCTGCGGCAAAGGATGTTCAATTATCAGGAGCCAAACTTTGTTCTTCGTCTAGATTGTTGGCAGAATCAGCAGATGCGATTATTACGATGCTGCCGGATTCCCCTGAAGTGGAGTCGGTTTTGTTTGGAGACGAAGGGATTGTAAGCACGATGAAAAAAAGCCAAATTTTCATAGACATGTCAACGATCTCACCCCTAATGGCCCATAAAATTCATGCCGAATTATCGAAAATTGGCGTTGACGCGCTGGATGCCCCAGTTTCTGGGGGCCAAGTAGGTGCCGAGGCTGCCACACTTTCTATTATGGTGGGCGGTTCTTCTGAGGCATTTAATAAGGCATTGCCTATTTTTCAAGCCATGGGTAAAAATATTGTTCATATTGGCGAAGCTGGGGCGGGCCAAATTACGAAGGCCTGCAACCAAATGATTGTGGGCATGACGATACAAGCCGTTTCCGAAGCTTTCACCTTGGCCAACCAAGCAGGGGTGGATTTAGAAAAAATGCGCGAAGTATTGCTGGGAGGATTTGCGCAAAGCCGGATTTTGGACTTACATGGCCAACGAATCATTGACCGAAATTTTAAACCTGGCTTCAAAATTAAGCTGCATAATAAAGACATGAATATTGCTTTGGAGACTGGAAAAGCATTGAATGTGGATTTAATGGGTACTGCACAAGTAGCCCAACAAATGAAAAAAGCGGTGAAAGAGGGGAATGGAGAATTGGATCACAGCTCTTTGGTATTGTTGTTAGAAAAATAAAATAAATATGTCTTACATCGCAGGACCCCGCATTAAGGAAATTCACATTACTCCGATCGCTATTGTGGATCCTCCACTTTTGAATGCAGCTGGTTTGCATGCGCCTTATGCTTTGCGTACGGTTTTGGAAATTGTCACGGAAGATAACATTTCAGGCATTAGCGAAATTCCAGGAACTAAGGACATTGATGCCGCTTTGGAGGAATCAAAAAAATTGTTGATCGGCCAAGATGTATTTCAATTAAACCAAATTCGGCATATTTTGGAGCAAGCCTTTGGAACAGATTCGGTCGCTGACCGAGGATTAGCTCCTTGGGACCAACGGAAATTAGTGCATATATTTAGTGCGGTGGAGGTAGCTTGCATGGACATCATGGGCAAAGTAACCGGAAAACCGATCGTCGATTTGTTGGGCGGAAAGATGCGTGACCGTGTTCCTTTTTCGGCCTATTTATTTTACAAATATGAAGGTGCTGGTGGGGAACTAGGTTTCGGCCTCAATCCCAATGCCACGGGATGGGATGCGGCCCGACAAAAAAGCGCGTTAAATCCAGATGAGATTGTTGCTCAAGCCAAAGCTATGTGCAAGGAATTTGGTTTTCAATCCATCAAATTAAAAGGGGGAGTTTTTGAACCTCGTCAAGAAGTGGATGCGGTGATTGCTTTGCGCCAAGCATTCGGTGAAAAATATCCTTTACGGATTGATCCAAATGCTCTTTGGACCGTTGAAACATCGATAAAATATGGGAAAGAAATGGAGCCATACTTAGAATATTTGGAGGATCCTGTCCGAGGCCAAGAAAATATGGCGCTGGTTCGCAAGGCTTTAAAGACGCCTTTGGCTACCAATATGTGTACGACTTCTTTTGCAGAAATTCCTAAAAGTATTGAAATTGGCGCAGAAGATATTATTTTAAGCGACCATCATTTTTGGGGTGGTTTACGCGCTTCGATGACCTTAACGGGTATTTGTGAGACCTTTGGAAGAGATTTGTCCATGCATTCCAACAGTCATTTGGGTATTTCATTAGCAGCGATGGTGCATTTAGGAGCCGCATTGCCCAAAATGACCTATGCGTTGGATACGCATTATCCATGGCAGTCGGACGAAATTATTATCGGCGGACGCATGAAATTTGAGGATGGTTCGGTCGAAGTGCCAAGCGAACCTGGTCTGGGAGTAGAATTAGACCGTGTGGCTTTAGCGGCCTTGCATCAAAACTATTTGGCCTGCGGACTAACCAAACGCAATGATGAAATTGAAATGCAAAAAGTTAATCCGGATTGGACTTTCAAAGCCGTTCGTTGGTAATTTAAATTAGATTTATATGATTCGCCACTCAGTTATTTTAATATTAAAATCGAGTTTATCTCCTGAAGATAAAATGCAATATTTTGCAGCGGTCGACGTGTTGAAACAAATTCCGGGAGTTCAAAAGTTTGAGGTACTAAAACAAATAAGCAGTAAAAATCCTTTTCAGTATGGGATTTCGATGGAATTTGAATCCCAAGAAGCCTATGATCTATATACAAAACATTCGCTACATGTTGCCTTTGTAGAAAAATATTGGGCTGCTTGTGTGGAGGATTTTTTAGAAATCGATTATCAATTGCTTGATCAATAAAATTAGTTTTACAAATTGACATTTAAGCGCTTGGGCTTAGCTTTACTAAGTTTTTAAATTTAGTAAAGTTGCGGGACGAGGTCCCTTTTTCCCACGTTACAACAGCTCAATGGCACTGAATTTTCTAATTTTTTAGAGCAAAGGCTAAATATCGATCACCCGATTTCGTTTTTACCTTACCTCCTCCGCAGGCAATGACGACATATTGAACGCCGTCTATGGAATAAATACTCGGGGAAGCGTATCCGGCAGCCGGCAATTTATATTGCCATAAAATCTTTCCCGTTTGTCGGTCCAAGGCCCGAAACATTTCGTCTTTTGTCGCCGCAATAAATAGCAATCCACCGGCCGTCACTGCAGGACCACCGTATAAATCGGTCCCTGTAGGCGCAATTCCTTTAGCCGTTAATTCAGGGTATTCGCCCAAAGGAATTTGCCAAAGGTGTTTTCCTGAATTCATTTCAATCGCAGTTAAGGTTCCCCACGGCGGGCTACTGACTGGATATCCTTTACTATCATACCAACGCGTATAGCCAGTAAAACTAAAGGGTGAAAAGTCTAGCGTCGATTTTTTGACAGGGCCCTCGACGGCTAAATTCAACCCTTGGGCATAGGCTAAAATAGCCTTTTTTTCAGCAGCAGAAAGAAAATTAAAAGCGGGCATTCTTCCCCTTCCTTTCACTAAAATTTGATTTAAAATGGGTTCTGAATATTTTTTATGGACTTCCCTTAATGGAGGAATACTCCCATCCTCGCTCCCTTCGCGATTTACCCCATGGCAACTTTGACAATGTTGGACATATAGCGATTTGCCAGAGTTTTCAATCGATTTTTCTACGGGAACTAAAGAACTATAAACCGGATTTTGTTTGGCAGGAATGTAGATGACACTATTTTCATCCACCGCCGCACCACCCCAGGTGGCCCCTCCATCCGTCGCTGGGAAAAAAATTGTTTTCTTTGTTATACTTAAGGGGATAAATGGCTGACCCGTTTGGGAATTGCGGAGCTCAGCGATGATTTCGTCCTTATTTGACGCCCATTCATTCACATCTTTTTCGGTAAATGTTTGCTTAACAAATGGCAAAGGCCAAAGTGGAATGGGCTGTGTTTTCGAAGTTTGTTCCCCGACAACATCCGAAGCCGGGAAAGGCTTTTCTTCAATGGGGAATATCGGTTTACCCGTTACCCGATCAAAAACAAACATAAAACCTAGTTTGCTTAAAATAGAAACGACATCGCGTTTTTTGCCATTTTGTGTAATCGTAAATAAATTAGGTGGCGCAGGAATATCCCTATCCCAAATATCATGATGTACTGTTTGAAAGTGCCAAAGCCTTTTTCCTGTTCGAATGTCTAAGGCCAGGAGGCAGTTGGCAAATAAATTATCCCCCTTCCTATTTCCCCCATAAAAATCAAAAGCAGCAGAACCCGTAGGCACAAAAACAATCCCTCTTTTGGAATCTATCGCCATGCCCATCCAGTTGTTAGCCCCGCCCACATTCTGGTAATTATTCTTTTCCCAAGTTTTATATCCGTATTCACCGGGTTTTGGAATGGTATGAAAAGTCCAAATTAATCGTCCACTAGTTGCATCAAAAGCGCGAATATCCCCAAGCAATGCGGGGGCGGATTCGGACACTCTGGTGCCCACAATCAATGTATTTTTGTAAATGGAAATCGGGGTATTGAGTACCGTATAATCATCTGCTCCAGGACGTTTTAATCCTTCTAATAAATTGATTTTTCCTTTTTCTCCAAAAGCTTCGACGGGCTTTCCCGTCTTAGCATCTAATGCAAAGAGGTAGGAGCCATAGCCAAAAAATATTTTTGAACGTTGTCCGGGGGAAGAGTAAAATGCCACACCCCGACTATTCATACTAGGAGTTTTTTCTTGAATATTTGTTTTCCAAATTTCTCGACCACTTTTCGCATCAAGCGCAAATGCCTGTGATCCTGCCGAAACACCATACATAATCCCTTGAATGATGATGGGATTGCATTGAATTTGGGTGGTTTGGTTGACGGTGTCAGCACCCCCAGAAGAATAGGACCAAGCAAGCTGTAAATTTTTGACATTACTCACGTTTATTTGAGTCAGTGGCGAAAAGTGATTCCTGTTGTCACCGCCATTATACCCTCCCCAATCCGTAAATTCAGGTGCGGCGTAAAAACCGAAAATGCCAATGAATAATAGCCCAGCGATTAGTCTCATGGGGGAAGATAAAAAATATTTTTTAAATCAGTTTCATGATCTATAAAATCAGTTCAAAATAGCATTATGCCGAAATGGGGTTTAAATTACATTTTTTAAAAAAGGGGTGCCGGGAATCCATTTATTTTTTAAAATTTCTTTTAGAAAAATTGTCATTTACTCGAGAATTTTTGGCATTTTTATGAGCTTTAATTTTAAAAATGAAAAGACGCGAATTAATAAAATCGATTGGTTTAACTGCTG
>Ga0214919_10001007_pt1 | contig 47561 bp, 52 predicted proteins | sample LL1503_MetaG_FD_177994 | JGI IMG/M metagenome (GOLD analysis project Ga0214919, IMG submission 177994) | Freshwater microbial communities from Lake Lanier, Atlanta, Georgia, United States - LL-1503 | ecosystem: Environmental > Aquatic > Freshwater > Lake | place: USA: Georgia | collected...
AGTCTCGTCCACCTGCTCGGCCTGGCTAGTCTTGGTCTTCTTCGCGGGCTTGTTAGGGCGCTCGTTCGCGCTGGCAATGAGAGGCACGTCCGCCAGGAGCTTCGCGCGAAGCTCCTCCTTGGAGAGGCGGGGCGTGGTCTCGCTGATCTCGGCGCCCAGGTTGTAGGCGGCGAAGAGCATGTCGTCGAGGTTGATCATCACGGAGAGGGCCATGGTTGCTTGTTCGAGTATGTTCGAAGGGTGAATGTGTGACTAGACTAAATCCCTAGCCTCGTCAATTTTTGGTTAGTCTAGACCTAGACTAGATTAGGCTAACCTAACACTAGCACCTAGACTAGTACTATTGTCTAGACCCTAGCCATCCCCATGGACCAATTTCAGTACTGTTATTGACCACGCCAGAACAGCAATTGTACCGAGAGGTTCTAGGAGGAGCCACGACTATTTTAGTATCATCCACCGCACTAAAATTACTACGATTCCGGATAAGGTTTCTATCATGTAATAAATTCACAGTATTTTCGAAAATGTCACGGATATTCACATCTTCTTTAGCTGAAGTTTCATAGTATTGGGCATCGTATTTATTTGCTAGTTCTATGGCTTCATCACTGTATACACCACACTGGCTAATATCACACTTGTTGCCTACTATAACTATTTGTATATCATCTAACCTATTTCTAAGGTCATCTATCCAGCGTTCGAAATTGTGAAAGGTTTCGCGATGGGACTTGTCGAAAACATAGAATATAACTTCGGCATTTCTGTAGTAGCTACGAACAATATTTCTATAATTCATTTGGCCGGCTAAATCCCAAATTTGTAGTTTAACCGTATGTTGTTTTTTATTTATGTCTAATGATATATATTTTACAAAATAATCAACTCCAACAGTAGTGTTTCCAATAGTACTAAACGTGTCGTTAATATATCTTTCTATGATGCTACTTTTACCAACACCAGCATCTCCTATAAATATACATTTTATGGTGCTATTATATCGTGGTGTTTTGAGCTTAAAATATGTACTCATAATACTTTGTTATAATCATTAAACATTTAAATTTATTTATTGTTAATTTAATATCTAAAAAACATTAATGACTACTCTATCACCACAATATTGCTACATAATCTATAGTCCTTCTAAAAATCGTACATATGTAGGATATACAGTAGAACCTACTAGACGTATTAGACAACATAATGGTATAATAAAGGGTGGTGCTAAGGCAACAAGTATAGCAAGTGATTGGCGATTCCTTTCTATAATAACTAGTAGTAGCTCAGCATTTACTAATATATTAGCCCTTTCTATTGAGTGGCACCTAAAGCATCCTAGTGGTAAACGCCGGGACCCAAAGTACTGGGGTGTAGATGGGCGACTCAAAGGTATAGTAGAGGTATTAAATAGATATTCTATTGATTTCACGGTATATGTGGATGAAATCTATAGAGTTGTATTAGAGGGTCTTAGAGACAAAGAGGAACTAAATAAAGATTTAACTAACCCGGATAGTAACTTAATATATATAAAAACTCTTAATGAACTATTAGAGGCTTTAGCTAAGACTAAAAAGGTATAGGAATTGGTTGATGTTGCTAAGCATTTCATCGCGAATATTTAAAAGGTCGGTATCGGTCTTGCTATCTAAAACGTTGGAGAGTTCAATTAGTATATTTCTGTAGCGTATCATGTGAGTTACAAAAGTTGCTTTATCATTGACGTCGTGTATAGGAGCATTAGATTTTTTGTATTGTATTCTATTAGGTACCATTTTACCTAATAAGACTTCAACAAAGGTATCTATATTACCACTAAGGCGTTCATGAAGTTCATCGGTTGCCTTGTGTTCGGCATAACTAGTAGTTTTCCAGTGATAGAGTTTGATAGTGTTTAACATATCAAAGAAGGTTTCTAATAATTTTGCTTCCATATCTAATTTATATTGATATAATTATTGTAATCAAAACTGTACATTTTCTACATAATGTTCAAACATTTCTACCCAGTTGCTAGGAATATCATAAAGGTCGAAAATTTGGTAAATGCCGCGACTAATCCGATGGCTAAAAGTTTTGGCTATAAATTGTTCGAGGTCTAGGTCGATAATATAGGTGTAATTGCTCTCATGATATTGATCAACAGTGATGTAATATTCGGTACACTCTGGGTTTCGAAGAACTCCCATAACATCCCAGACGCTTGTTTTCGTCGAGCCATCTTCTATAGGCTCGGGTATGTTCTCTAGCAGATCACGCATCTCGGCAAATTCATCGCCGCTCATGTTGTTTAGACACCGGACAATTTCCTCCCCTAGACCACTAGGATAGGAATCCGAGTGATTGTAGAAGCTGTAAAAGATACCCTTGTAGCGGAATACCAGGAAGCCGTGCGTGACCATTGTCGTATGGTTGGGGAGGTGATTTTTGAAAATAGGATAGTATATGGGTCAATTTACCTTAGTTAAGGTCTTAAGCAAGATTTACCTTAGTTAAGGTTACTTGCTTAACAAGCAAGATTTACATTAGCTAAAGGGGGGTTTGCCATCTAGGTAGTTGTCTTTCGCGAACATTTCGATAAAAAAGTCGCGAATTTCACCTAGTGTGTCGCGTTTAACACAAACATAGTTGTTAAACACTTGGTAGAATGGGGCGTGGTGGTGATGCCAAGAGTGTTCTTCGGGACTAGGAGCTAGTTCGGTGGATTTAGTGCCACCTCTCTGCTTATGCAACTGCTTGCCTTTAGTACTTTTAGTACACGTAACACAATCAGTACAAGCACATAATTTCCATATCTTTTCACCACTTTTATCTAAATTCGCTATGTAGTATTTACCAGTTTTGGGGTGTTTTATCATCATACCTAGCGGGGCATCGTTAATGTTTATAGAACCAATTAGTTTCATAATCTTAATTAATAGTTAGATTATTTTTGTGAAGTTAGAAATTCATGAATGATAACACCACAATGTTCTCTAGAGCTATCAAAGTATTGTTTTATACTCTTTTCAAATAGTTCTGTTAGTATTGTATCACTTCTACATAGGTTGCGAAAGGCATCAAAACATTTCTTTTTAGTTTCTTCTAGTTCATTTAGTGTTACAGTGAAGCTAAATTTATCTCGACCCAATATGCTAAATATTGGGATGTGCGATAGGCTAAGATTAACACGAATATTAGCTGTATTAGGATTGGCTACATACTTATCCAAAAGACTAACATGTAAAATAGGTATAGATAGTTTCATTTTATTAACTACCTGTATTGTTATAGTATCTAGTTGTAACTGGTATGCCAGTACTTTAAAAACAATTTTACAATTATCTCTAACATAAATATTTAGGATTTTGTAAGGAATATTATGTGAAATATTTAGTGATTTAGTGATGTATTGTTCTGATACTTCGCGCCAATTCTTTAGAGGTTCTTCGAAATCATTTAGTACCCCTAGAGAATCGTGTGAAATATATTGACGCGGCTTTCTATTAGTCGATGCTATAGGACGAATAGGTTCAGGCGAAGGTGAACGCGAACGAGAGGAAGGTGGCGATGGCGACCGAGAACGTACAAAAGTTCTAACCGTTGGTTCATAGAGTGATTTCTTGTCCTCTTCCCATAGTAGATATAGTGTGTTTTCAGTGTAGTACATTTAGATTTAGTAGTAATATACCTTAGCCTTGTACTTAAGTTATTTTATTAACCATAATTCACATTATGTAACGTCACTTGCTTCAGAAACAGCCACCACCGCGTAAGCGGTGGTGGCTGTTTCTGTTAGGCAAGGTTAGAGCAAATTGATGATTATTAAGACTATCTACAAACACACAACTACCGACAACAATATGATTTCGGCTAATAACGCGCGCATAGGCCTTGGCCTCCACACCTACGACGAGCCCCTTAACAACGGTACCTTTCGGGCCAAGCAGATATATCTAGGCTATCTATGTGCCCACGGCGAGTTTGATGAGATTGCGCGATTTATCCGCGAAACAGACCACGAGCTAGTCCCCCAGCTCCTCAACGAGCCGTATCCGATTTACGACTGTGGTACAGTGCTTCACATACTACTCAGTTGGAATGTCGGAGAAGAGGCCTGTCGTATCTTCGAACTGCTAGTGGAGCATGGTGCCGAGTACCACTACTCCCACGGTTATTTGCCCTGGGAACAGGTTCCTAATCACGAGTATGTGTCGCCACTAACGGGGGAAATCATGGGACGCGTGGATGAAAACAACGAAACAAACCTGTTTCTCGAGACTACTAACACCCTGCGTACTAATCTAGACCTACAACAGTTTGAAATCCCCCACGATGACATGTAGAATAAATATTATAAATAACAATAAAATCTAGACTAATAGTAAAATGTCCAATTGCTCACTTTGTGGTACTCCTGGTACTAATAAAGGCTCATGTCCGCTAAATAAAGACGCCCAGTATCCTAATCCGGATAAACACAAAGGGGCTAAAACACAAATGGGTGGTGCTAAGGCGAAGGGTCCTAACCGTAAGTTTCGCATTGATGTTATTATGGAAACACCTGCTGTATTAGGTGTCTTTGATTTATATGATAATACTGTAAATGAACCCACTTGGCATAAAAATCCTAAACCCTACAAAACTATTAATCCTAGCCAATGTGCTAAGGAAGTGGTGAAATGGTATAAAAGTGTAATGGCTGCTAGAGGAGGTCCTTTCCCCGATACTGGCTATTACTATGCTGATTTTATCGGCAACTTTGATATAAAACATATCAAGGGTAATGTTTTTGAAGTATCATATGTAACATTAAATTATTATGTGGACCCAGCTACGGGTAAGATGGACCCCGACACGGTTACACCGTGGGAAATAGCAGATCCCGACTACAACTACTTATATCCTCTAAGTTGCCAAGGTACTAAATATCATGTCTATGCTACAGTCCATGGTTCTAAGAGTAAAACTCCTCCAAGACAAAAGAGAAGTAACCATCCATTATTTAGAGGTCCTTATAACAAGGCTGCTAAGCTTTGGAAATAGTTAACCATTATTCACTCCACGGTAACAGATTTGTCACTTAAAAAACCTAAATGTGAACAAGGGTTAAAATAACATCAAATATAATGTATATATACTATAGAAATAATATACTATGTATATATTTATTCATCATTGCGACTTACGTATAACTGATAATAGTACTCTTAATCTTCTAAAGGGTCTAGTACAACCTATATTTATTTTTACACCTCAACAAATAGTACATAACGAATACAAATCGGATAATGCCATACAATTCATGGTACAATCTCTAAAGGAACTAGATGAAAACTATAAGGCTTTGGGAGGAAAATTACAATATTATTTAGGTGATACTCTAGAGGTACTAGAGAGACTACTAATAGACTATAAGGGTACTGTTAAAGGAGTAGCATTTAATATAGATTACTCGCCATTTGCCATATCTAGAAGTAGAGATGTTAGAGAACTATGTAAAAGGCATGGTATAGAATGTGTAGCAGCCGAGGATAAATTGTTACAACCTATAGATAAGGTGAAGACAAATGCTGGTACTGTATATACTAAATTTACTATGTATTATAACAAATCACTCACTTATCCTGTTAGGGAACAACAATCGTTATCATCTTCCATAAAGTTTAATAGTAATCCATCTAGAACAACTAGTAGTTTTTCAACAACTCTAAAAGATATAGATAGATACTATAAACCTAATAAACAGATTATAGTTGGTGGTAGAAAGAGGGCTCTAGAGATACTAAAGATGTTAAAGACTAAGCATAAAGACTACGATGAAGTGCGAAATGACCCTAATAAAGATACTACGCGACTAGGTGCTTATATTAAGTTTGGAACTGTAAGTATCAGAGAGGTGTATAAGGTGGCAAAAGGTACAAATGTAGATTTGGTTAAACAATTGTATTGGCGTGATTTCTTTAGTATGATATTATACAATTTTCCTAGTTTATCAGAAAGGGTGTCTGTTACTAAACCACAGTTAGAGGGTAGGATAAAATGGGAAAATGATATAGAAAAATATAGGCGTTGGTGTAATGGTACTACAGGATGTCCTATAGTAGATGCAGGGATGCGGCAGATGAATACTATAGGGTTTATGCATAACCGTGCGCGGATGATAGTGGCTTCTTTCCTAGTATTTTACCTAAAGATTGACTGGAGATGGGGCATGAAGTATTTTAGTAATAAACTAGTAGATATAGATTGGGCAAATAATGTGGGTGGTTGGCAAAGTGTATCGGCGACAGAGAAATGGAGTAATGATTATTACAAAATATTTAGTATGGATAGCCAGATGAAACGTTTCGACCCGGGTTGTACATACATAAAACGCTGGGTACCCGAGTTAAAAGACGTAGAACCTATAGATATTATAAATTGGGATACTAGTAACAAGAGATATGACATCCCGAGTTATCCTAAACCTATAATAAGTAATAATAAAGAGGCAAGAATGAGAGGATTAGAAATGATAAAGTTTGGGCTGAAAATAAATTGATATAAATAATTAAATCTAAGATTACATTAGAATACCGCAACAAAATGGACCCTCTAGTTGAAAACAAGCAGTATGACAGCTACTTCATTGATGTCTTTCGTACATGGATTACATGCCGCGAAATGGTAACTGACCGTGCTTACACGGTACCACTAACATTCATGACGGCTGAAAATAACGACTTCTACACCCTATATCAAAATATTGATGCTCCAGCTGGATTTAACAACTATGATATCCTAGGTACAAAGGGTGACAAACGCGTACTTGTTAAGTTTACTCTGGATAAAGATGTTGTAAATCGTCAGGATATTATTACCTTTCGTAATAATGTAAATGATACATATGGTGAAGATACTAATGTTATCTATGTTGTTAAGGTAAAACCAAACACATTTGTATACAAGGAAATTAAGGAGAATGATGAGATTTTTCTAATGAGTGAACTAGTATTTAATCGTACCAAACACCGTCTAGTACCCAAGCATGTACTAATGACTGAAGTAGACAAGCGGGATGTATTGACTACCTATGATTGTCGTGATACACAAATTCCTCGTATGGTAACTACGGACTATATTGCTCGTTATTTTGGTGCCAAGGCCGGTGATATGTTTAAGATTTTCCGTCCTAGTCCTAGCAGTGGCATGTACATCACCTACCGTGTGGTAAAGTAATTATTGTATGCCGTCTTCATCAGTTACTAGATAATTACAACATTTAATGTCTAATTGTTCGATTAAACTCATTGGAAGTTGTTTAATATCAATAAAATAACCGTTTTTGTTTTTGCTATATTGAACATTAGGTACATCGGCTTGAATAATATGAAATAGTTCAATTAGTTTGCTTTGTTCTAATTTATTTAGTGATTCTTGTAATTTATTTTTATAGTTTACATAAAAATCTATAGATACTTCGTTATCATTATTTATTTCCATTCTTTTAATATAGTTATAGTTATAATTATAATTAAATGAATGGTTTTAAATCTATTTATTAAATCATAACACACAAAAAATGTTCTAATATATAGATATATGTATATAATGGCTGAATTAGAGCAACATATGATGATGGCAATATATACTTTAACAAGCCAACATGAAACAAAAGTGAGATATATTTTAGCAAAATATAGATATTTTCCTGTTGTTAGAGCAAAACTAATACAATTAGCTAATACACAATATTATCAAACTGTAGAGTCTTTGAAAAAGCTTTATGAAACTGCTAAAAATAGTAACAATCAATTAAATTTAATAGAAGGAGCAATTCATAATGCCGACAAAGGTAAAAAGCCTATATTAAAAAAGGCATTATTGATTGGTATAAATTATAGAAATACTTCGTATGAATTGTATGGATGTATAAATGACGCGTATTCTATGGAAAAACTACTAAAAACCAAATATGGTTACACTAGTACAACTATAATAACAGATGACACGGTAACAAAACCAACATCTAGAAATATAATTAGTTTATTTACTAATTTTTTAAGAACATCTGTATCCGGACAAACATTGTTTGTCATGTTTAGTGGACACGGTTCCTATATTAGAGACACGAATAATGATGAAAAATCAAAAAATGATCAACTGTTAATAGGTTGCGACTTAGCAGGAGTGTTGGATGATACTATTAAAACTATAATAAATAAATACTTACCGATGGGTGTAACTTTAATATTTATGGCAGATTCTTGCTTTAGTGGTTCCGTATTAGATTTACGTTATCAATATATGGATACACTGAATAATAAGTCAATTGATGTAAATAATAAACAAACACAAACAAGAGGAAATGTAATATTAATTAGTGGTTGTCAAGATAATCAAACATCTTCCGATACAGTAGTTAATGACACACCCAATGGTGCTTTATCAATTGCTGTAATGGGTGCTTTAAACAATACAAATAGACCGACATGGAGTAATTTTATAACAACGGTTAGAAAATCATTAAAGGACAATGGATTTAGTCAAGTACCTCAATTAAGTAGTGGTAAACCATTAAATATCAATAGTCAAATATGTATATAAAAGGACTTAAACACAATTAAACATATAATAGTATGGAGGTAAGAAAGTCTTACTGGCCATAAATTAGGCGAGTTGTCCGAGTGGTCCAAGGAGGTGGATTTAAGCCCCACTAGCATTACGCTGCGCAGGTTCAAACCCTGCACTCGTCATTCTCTATTTTTAGAATTATTTGATAATAGTTGTAAAAATAGAAATAAATGCCAAAAATAAAAAGTTATAAATAAATAATGGAGACCAAGGATAAGTTTATAGGTCTATTAAAATCAATACGGAAAATGATTAAAGACCCCTTAACTATAAAAAAATGGGACAAGTTAATAAAAATATTCCAAAAAGAAACACATGAGCAGTTACAGGAACACTTTCACTACAACAATATCTATCAATTAGATTTTTTGATAGATGGTGAGTTAGGAGAGTTTAAGTTATTTAAAATGCCAGTTTTAAAGAATCATATAAAAAATAAAAAGGTTGAATCTCAATTAAAGCAGATCGATGATCACTTGACGGTACAATTGAGTAATATATTACCCAAGATATATATTGCGGAACAAATTATTAAAACACCAGATGGGGAGATAGGTAGTTATATAAATTCGTTATATAATTATATAGAAGAGAGAAATAATGTAAATTGTTTATTAAAATGGATATTGGATCGTTATTAAAATATATCTATAATATAGATAAATGAGTACTACCGATTCTGATTCTATGAGTATTGATTCTGACCGTGATACATATAAAAACACTATAAAACTCATTAGTATAACACCAGAACCTATATCGCCGGACGATGAGGCTGATGTCTATTCCAAAGTAGAACATTTAGTAGAAATAACTACAAAAGACATTATGGATATAAGTATTGAAAACACCGTAACTGTACCACACGAAGAAGTACAAGAAAATAAAATAGACCCTATAATATTAACCAGTCGTCCTGCCCTAATGAGCAAATTTTTAATAGATATTTTAGTAAAGAATGATGACATTAAGAGTTTCGCCGATAAGATAACACTAAAGGTTAGTAACAAAACATTAGAAATACTTAAAAACATTTTAGCCAAGGCACCCGAAGCTTTAGATAAAGTAGTTGACAATCTTAAGGATATACTAAGTGATGGTGTAATTGACCACAAGGATATACCTAAGATGATTATACTAGTTACTAATCTCTATAAAACTGACCTAAAAAACTTAGTAAAATCGAAGGGTATGACTACAACGGAAGTAGTAGAAATTATCCAGTTTATATTAAAGTTAGTAATTGATTTAGATTTTGTAGATGTTAATGACAAAGTACAAATGTTTGAAATCATAGAGGCCTCAGGTGCTCTCTTAGAGATGGTTATCCCGCCACAAGAGGTTAAATGCCCCGGATTTTTATCGTGTTTTTGTCTAGGAAAGAATACTGCTCAATAATAACCTCAGATTGTTTTCTCGAGTATCCATAACCTCAGATTGTCTTCTCGAGTATCCATAACCTCAGATTGTTTTCTCGAGTATCCATAACCTCAGATTGTTTTCTCGAGTATCCATAACCTCAGATTGTCTTCTCGAGTATCCATAACCTCAGATTGTTTTCTCGAGTATCCATATATATTCTAGTACATCCTTGTTTCTACTTGAGAGATTCTTACAGCCTTTATATGTAGGATATACTATTTCTTGTTTACTAAAGGTTCCATAGCGTTGTAAAATTTCGGTGAGTTGCTCTTCACTAAGAATACCTTCATTATTATAACTAATTACCACATAACTTGCCGGAATGTTTTTGATTAATTCTTCAAAAACCCGCTTACATTCCGAGAAGCTATTATATTTTGAACGGGTCCAGTCATCTGGTTGGCCACGATGATTGTCTGGAATTTCCATACCTGGATCACAGCGATTAATAATGTTTAACATGAAATAATTCGTACCATATGGGTGTTTGTTATAGGGTGGGTCTAGATAGGCTACATCAAACCACTCAACCTTCTGTACTAGGTCATCAACAAGTCTATTTGCGTCCTTGTTATATATCTCTACAACAGTTTCGGGTTGATAGCTAAAAACCGGAACGGGTAACTCTATTTCACCCATAATCCGTGTCAGTGCGTTTTCTCCCTTACCACCAAAATGACCCACTCCGTCCTTTTTATGATACGAATTAAATGTTCCGGAAGTATTTGTATGAACCGAGCACTGAGTAAGAAGTGGTGCCAAATAGAAACACCTCTCGGTTACCGGAAGATGGTTAATATGGTGGGCAAATGTGTCGATAATATGGGCGTTGTATTGTGTGTAGTAGACCCGTTCGCCTTCTACAATGACTTTGTCGTCAGCCGGGGCATAATGTTGCCGTACGAAACTAGGAGCTACTTTAGAAAACTTGTGGCGATTCATAAGTTCTACAGTGTTTTTAATCTTTTCGTATTGTTGTTTAGTAGGAGATGCTAAGTAGCATTTAGCTAAAGTAGCACAATAATCCTCTAAATCATTTACAACTAGTTTGTTTGAATATAATTTTAGCATTCTAGAAACACTACCAGAACCACAAAAAGGCTCTAAAATGCTTAAGCGGTCTTTACCTAATTGTTTACATATATTTTGAACGCATTTTTCTATATTACCGATTAGTTTCCGCTTGTTACCTAAGTAGGTAATAAGTTGGTCTTCTAGATAGTCTTTTTTGGAGTTATATGTGTCCATACAATTGCCTTTTAAAATTACATTGTATTTTAAAATTCAATTCTCTGAAAAACATTCTTATTTAATAATAGTACTTACGATGAACTATGACATCTTTGATAATTATTATAGTAGTCGTCTAGATTTAACACTAATTGTAAATTATGAGACGAATTTTAATGACGACCCTAAATCAAGACGTTCTAATATATTTATTCTAGTTCGTAATTTAGATAACCTACCTGTATTAACTTCTTTAGGAACTATAGGTGATATACTAGATGCCTCTAGTGGAAGAGAGCGGCTAAATGAACATGAAGTATCTATTACACACCAACTTGTTAAACTATTTCCCAATAAACGTTCCTCTAGAGTAATGTTTTTTACTAACAGCTACGTAACCCAAGAAACATCCCTAATTGACCTAAAAACCTATTTAGCTATACTATTAGCGGATTTTACAAAAAAACCAATATATGAACAGTTTTTACATATGGAAAATGCTGTTGATAGAAAGCCTGCCCAAAACTATATATCTGGTACTATTGAAGTTCCTCTTAGAGTCCAAGATATTGAAATAGGTGATTTAGAAGGCGATAGGGCGCCTACAAATTCTTCGAATTTCGCCGGAGAAGAGGTACAGCTTAATGATATCCTACTAAAAAATATAGAAAATACTGACGATGTTTTTACACTAAACCTGTTTAACATTAATGACTACGTGGATGCCATCAGAAAATACAGACTAGCATTGATAACCGAAAATGAAAAGAAACTAGGCAAGCTATTACACAGTTATTGGCTAAAATTAGAGGCAAATGAAATTGTTAAGCGCCTAAAGGCAACCGAATTTGACACAGAGGGCTTCGAGAGTATACAAGCTGATTTCAAGCGACTTATTAAGGGTGAGAGTGATTTCAACGAACTATTCTGGCGCGTGAAATTAGAAAAAGAGATGTTTAAAACCATTGGTATTTCATTTAATAGTTTTATCCTAGAAAACAAACAAAACCGTAAAGAACGCCCAGTTGATCTCTATTCGGTTTTTAAATATTTCAAGCTAGATAATAATGTACCTTTTAGTCGATATTCCTATGGAAATCAGGTAGGACAAAAGATGGTCAAGATATTTGAAGAGTTTTATAGCATCGAAAATATTAAGTACCTAGAGAAATGGACAAGTACTAATAGTTTTCGTGACACACCATCCAACTGTGTACAATGGAAGGGTTTCTACAACAATCTCGATTACGAAGTAATACTCTTTAATGATTGTAGTTACCAAATCCGTCTCTATCAACAACGCATAAACTTAGCGGATATAGATAGGTTCCTAACTAGTGTTAGTGATACTATATTAGAACGCATTAAGGCTATCCTATATGGTATTGGTGTGGTGATACAATTACAACGCCTAGAACTAGGAAAGAACATACATTTCATATTCTCTAAATTAGAAATTAACGTAGATTTAGCTAAAGATCTTGAGATAGGTAAACTACAGTCACTATTGAACAAATGTAGTTTCCTATTTGACAAGGCTAGTGATATTATGTCCAACGAGTTTGTTAATCTAGAGTTCAAGAAGGTAAGTAACTATACTAGAGCCGATCAAATCATGAAGTACATCAGTTACTACATCATGCAAAATAGAATTACAGAAACAAATGAACTAGGGCCAGTTATTAAACAAGTCATGGCTAAATATAACAAAAATGTAGTTGAGGGTACAGAATTAGTACAGGGTTGGATTAGAAGATTCGTAGATGTTAATAATCAACAATCTAGAAAGATCCATATAGGTAAGAATATTGGTCTAGATGTCGTAGGTAAGCAACTCGGCAATACTAATTGTAACTTTTACATGAGCAACGTAATTGGCCTTGAAGACATCTATACCTTCTATTATTATCTAGTAGTACTTCTTAATTGGTCACAGAATACTGAAAACAACAAATTGTATAGTGAATTAGTAGGTAGAAAGACTGATGAAAAGTTGTTACAAAAGGTACAACAAAAGAAAGATGTAGAAAACGAGGTTGACCTAATAGGCGAACTAGGAGACCTAGATGACCTAGTATTTGAAGATGCTGGTGAAGACCAATATATATTTGGCGAAAAGGATGATATTGAGGAAAATATGAGTGTCCATAGTGGTGTTGAAGAGGCGGTTGAAGGAGCCGAAGGGGCTGAAAGTGGCCTAGAAATGCCTACAGGAGAAGAGGAGTTTGATGAACTAAAGCCGATTGTTAATGGTGCCAGTTACTACATAAAACGTTTACAAATGATGGATAAGGAAATATACGATTATAAAGTAGACGATAAGTACAAACCATATTCTAAAAAGGCTATGCCTAATGATTCTAGACAACCTATAGTAGTTTCCTCTAGACAAATGAAGAGCATTCGTGATAAATATGGTAATGACAAGAATGTCTATGGTGGTATTAGACCGGATATAGGGGTTTATTCTAAGGACTATAAGAAGTCGGCATATGAACTAAAATACCGTAACCTATTCTATATATGTCCTAAGGTGTGGTGTATGTTAGACCAACTGCCCTACTACATGGATTCACTTATGGAAAGGACTAGTAAAGGATTAGTACCTGCTAAAGTAGGACATAACGAAAAGGGTGAGTTTCTAGTTAATCCTAAAAATGTAGTATGTCCGGATTGTGGCAATGGATTGTGGAACAATGATACTAAGGATGGTACCTTATTGATAGCACAGGACAACTTAAAACGTCAGCCATACCCAGGCTTCTTTGGTCATGATCAGCACCCTAAAGAACATTGTATGGTTGCCTGCTTTAAGAGACCCGACCAAAAGGTGGATGAATGCGGTGATGCTAAAGCCCCTAAAAAGGAAACCAAGGTTTCTAATGAAAAGTATATCTTAAAAGGTGACAAATTTGGTAAGTGTAGTTATGGTAGATATTGTGTATTACCCGATAAGATCCACGAATGGATGAATCGTGATTTTGGTAACTATAAAAACGAGCGTACTATAGTCGATGAATTTATTAGTTATTTACGTAAAGGTGTACTAATGGATAGTGAAGAGTATTATGTTAGCTTCGAACGTACTCTACAGTATCTATTAGGAGAAACAGTGTTCTCTAAATCAACTCCAGAGTTTCGTAAATATCTAGTGGATAGACTAAGGGCAGTATCGGATATTAATCGTATCTTTAGAAAGTGTCGTAAGGGCTCACTATACTTATATTTTGGAGAAGATATAGAAAAGTTTTACAAATACCTTATGGAAACTATATCGATACAACCTAGATTCTTATTGCCACTACTTAGTTACCCCGGTGTTATTACGGAGAATGGTATTAACTTTCACATACTTCGTGAGATTAGTGGTCGTATCTATATAGATTGTGAATATTTTAACTATAGTTACGATGAGTCACGTCTTAGTTCTGATAACATGTTTATCCACAGCTACTCTGTGGGTGAGACATATAAAAAGATATTCTACGAGCCTATTGTTCGTGTACAACAAAAGTCTAAGACACTACAAATAACCAGAAGTTTCTTGGGTGTTACTAAAGATAGTATTTTAGATGACTTATTTACACATATTAGCAGGGAATGTGTAGAAAAAGAGGACCCCTTAATAGCTGAGGCTAAGGTGAAAAAGATGACACTAGAAGAGTACTTTTTACCCAAAGAGCCGACTAAATCTATATTAGCCAAACTGGCTAAAGCACCAGGATTTGAGGTCATATTTCAATATGTAAACTCTTATAATCAAACAGAGGGACTGGTAGTAAAACAATTATCTGATGATAGGCGCTATTACCTTCCTATTAAACCTACAGAAATACTAGATGATATTAAAATTGTTAAATCTAAAGAACTATTAGAGTTACATAGTTTTAGTGACACTCGTCATTTCTTAGAGGCACTAGCTGGGGTTGGTATAGACTACTCGCCCTATTTCTATACAGTAAATACTGATGGTACTATAGTAACAGGTATCTATACTATAACAGGTGAATGGGTTCCTACATTATTTATGGGTCCAGGTAAGGATTTAGTAAAGGGATTAAATAAATGGAGTTTACCTAGGGACGTATGGGTACAAAAACGGGTAGGTGATGATGAAAGAACACTTCGTAAATCTGGTAGAGACAAGAAGCGCTATAACTATGAGAAGTTACGTTTTGAATTCTCTAGACTCTTATCCGAGTCACCGAAATTCAAAGAGTCTATAGTAGTCCATATGCATAATTTTAAGGGTACTAAAGATATACGTAAGCAGGAGCGGATACGGAGAGAACTAATAGAAGCTATATCGACATTTTTAAGAATACATTTAGTAAATCCAGGAGTAATAGGAGAGTGGAATGTAAAGGATGTATTTAGTTACTGTAGTGATAATTTAGAAAAGGACAAATGTAATACCTCTAGTATGTGTATTTGGAATACTAGTAGCTGTAGAATGATTGTGAATCCGGAATGGTATTGGAAGTTCATTTCTAGAATTGTGGATGAAATATTAACAAATGTAAATAAACGTAAAGAGGTATTAGAGGAGTATAGAAAACAGTTAGAGATACCTGAGAATGAGGCGATATTTTTCAGTAAAGACGAAGTAGATATATTCCTCGAGGGCTATGATTTCAATCAGGAAAACAAAAAGTACATTAAGCGGCCACTAGAACACTTTAACTATAGCAATCCTAAACATCCTGTGGGTGCTAATAACGGTAAACCGACCGAAATATATAAGCTGCCTAGATATGTTAAACAAATGTTTGATAAATCACCGGTTAAAGATAAATTAGGAGTGTTTGGAGTTAGAGATAGTAGTTCTAATTACTTTTTTAAGAACATTGATGAAGTAGCCAGAGTTCTACAACCCGATAAGAAACTATTTGTTAGCACTAGAAACCTATTAGCCCAGCGTATAAGAAAGTATCCAGATGGTACATATTTATTAGATAGGTACAAGTCTCTATCGGAGCGGGAGGGAGGTGAAATGTATGGTAAGTTTTTAGCTATGAAAACAATAGAGGCCCTGGCGGATTATGTAAAGGAGAGTAGTTGGGGCAGTGAGCTGGACCTAGAGCTACTAGATGATATTCATAAAAAACTAAAGGTACAGTTTATAATTATTAATGATATAGGTCGTATAGATAAAGAAGAACCATTTGTATATCTACATAACCAATTAGAAGGTATTACACCTGAACAACTAGCGGATTATAATTTTGTCGTACTTAGCAAGAGTGGTAATAGATATAACATGTTAGTTAAGAAGGATACTAGCAGTCCGATATTTAGTGCCGATGAAATACCTTTCTTAAGTGTCTGGTACACACACACTTTTTAGAAAAATTTGTAAGTCAAAAACACTTTTAAAAAAGTGTAAGTCAAAAAGATAAATTTATAGATAAATGTATATCTATAAATATATAGTTACTATTATTTACTAGTTATTCTAGTGTTATCTAATATAATCTATTAGATTATTGATAAATTATATTAGCTGTTTTAGGAAACAGATATATAATTGGTGTATTTGTTTATCTATATTCTCTAAAGGTACTAATATAATTTATCAATATTCTAATAGATTATATTAAACCCCACTAAACCTCTCATAGATTTATAGATACATTTATCTATAAATTTATCTATAAATTTATCAAAATATATTTATCAAGTTTTGACTTACACTTTTACAAAAGTGTGTAGAGCCGGTAAACAGTTCCACTGGAGGTCTTACAACGATAGTGGTCCCGGCGCTGCTTGATAGATACAATATTGCTAGTTTCCCACTCATTACCATTGCCTAGTTTGCCAACCGCATACATGTAATCATTTTCATCAAATTGGATATCCCATTCGTCTAGTTCTACATCATAACCATAGTATTGGATGTAGTAGTTATTGTTGTAAGTGAGCTTAGTGTACTTCTTCTCGTAGCGATTAATTTGGCTAAGAGACATGTTAATCTTATCTTCAGGTGTGAGCTTAGGAATCATTTCTATCTGTAATGTATACCTATAGTGGCAAGTCTTTAAATATTTGTTGAGACAAATTGAAAACTTGTAGTATAACTAGGTACACATCCAATTTATACACTCTAAAAGCACAAATGCTGAATACAAATCTGCTGGCACGACTGTGTCATAACGCACTGAAGAGCGATGTTTGCTCGCGGCACTCCGCGGCTATTACGAAAGGCGGCAAGAAGGTTATTGCGACGGGCTATAATAATAGCCGCACGTGTTTCTCTAGTCACATGGTATGTGCCCAGCATGCCGAGACGGCTGCTATAATGGACCTGCTGTCCCAGCATTCAGCCAAGCAGTACCTGAAGATGGTACCGAGTGGCAAGTGGTGTTTTTTACGCTCCCGAACAACTCAAGAAGCGTTTAAAAAAGTACAGTATCTACGTCATCCGCTCGAGTAGGGCAGATGGCTCGCTAATGAATAGTCGGCCGTGCGAAAATTGTATTGACTTAATGCGAAAGGTAGGTCTAAAGACAGTATACTATTCATCCGGAGATGCGAGCATTATAAAAGAAAATGTAGATAACATGAAGCAGGACCATACTAGTTTCGGCTTCAAGTATATTAATCATCTAATGTATCCTAGTCGTCATAAAGATCCTAAGCTTGAAAGGCACGAAGAACAGGCAGGACTTTCAAACGAAAAAAAGAAGGAGGAGTGGCTAAAAAAGTTTCGAAAGAATGGTGGACGTATGTAGTTTTACATCTTTTAACATTTCAAATGCCGAATTATATATTAATTTAAAATTGAAACCAATTAAATATGTTAATATTTATTTATAAACAATAATGGAAGAAGAAAATAATTGTATAATAATAAAATATTGTGCGAAAATTGAAGGAGAAAATGATGAAGAAAGATGTTTCGTATTAGATGAGTTTTATTCAAAAATATTCAAAACCAGACCAATAAATGAGTTAGAAGTGTCATATTCAACAAGCAATGGGTATGATTGTGAATATGCTGTCGCTAAATTATATTTTATTGACGCAATATCAAGACACACACATGATGAAATAAAAAGATTGTTTTTAGCAGATGATGAAAAAGACTATATTGTAGATGTATTAAATAATAGGCATTTTAAATGTTAAAAGGTGTAAAATAAACGTTAGAGTATTAGAATAAGTTACAAACTTACTTTGTAGTACAAATTGAACCAAAACGTTTATCCTACACAAACACAATCACAAAAAACACTATGGAATCAATCCAGATCACCACGTACGAGACTAGCGACCCCACGAAACTGGGGTGTGTCGTTCACTGCCTAGAACAAAAAGTATCCAAATCCAAGGGCCTAATCATCTGTGCCGACAAGAGTGGCTCTATGAATACTCTTATGGATGGCCAAGACGACAATAATGGTCCAAATAGTTCAATGATAATGACACCAATGCCACCAATTAACCGTAGTATGTCTTACACACCATTTTCTAGCTCGCGTCACACACCTGATTTTTATTCTAATTATATTATTAACCCTAATAGCCGGCTTGGTTGTGTCAAGGGATTCCTAGAACGGATTATTGATATGTATGAGTTTCTAGAATCTACACAAGGCCTTACCCAGGAACTAACAATTATCCTATTTGATGAACGATGTGATGTATTTAGTACTATGGATTCTTGTTCTTATAAAGATATGAAGCGTCGTGTAGGTGATTCATTGCGCCATAATGGTGGTACGAATTTCGACGTAGCTCTTAAGGCTATTGATAAGTATCGTAACATGTCAGAGGGAGAGGTAGAGGTTATTTTCTTGTCAGATGGTTCTCACTGCGATTCAAAAGTCAAAAAGGAACAAATTATTGCCGAATATACCAATAGTGTAGACCTAGCCATTGGTGTAGGAGAACGCGGCACCGAGTTTGATGAGGAGACACTGCGGGCTATTTCCAAAGAATTTGTTATTGGTGAGAGCGCTAAGCGGATCCGTGATGTAGTTTCGGAGCGTGCCTTGGGTATTGTCACTATGCTAGGGCGTGATTTAATTCTTAGTGGTACTGATATCTGTAGTAACATGAATAGAGAAAAGGATACGGTCAACTACAAATGGCCAGAGATGTCAATGTTGATGGAGTTGTACTTTACTACATCACGCGATTCTAGTATCGATTTTAGCTATATCCTAAAGAGTGGTGAAAATATTGTAAAGACGATTGACTTTTCTAAAGTAGAGCCTAACGAGGACATTGACTATGGCAACAAGATTAGTTTCTGTCTAGAGGCACTACAGAAGCTCGAAGAAGCCAAAGAGATGACAAATACTATGAGTCTCCTAGATAAGATCGCCTATCTAGAAAAGGTAAAGACATTTATTAACGATTCGGAACATCTTGATAGTTTCAAGGATACTCGTCTAGGAGTTTATTTGAACCAAATTCGCGAACAGCTAGATAAACTATTGCTCACTCGCGATGAACAAAAGTTTCTAGACCTAGCCCAGAACATTAACAAGGATGCCTTTCGTAGTGCTAGTGCGATTACCTCACAGTCTATGTGTACCCCACTAAAGAGTACTACTACATCAGTTATTGGTAACAGTAATAACAATTTATGTGTAGTATGTGGAGATGAAAATGCCAAACGAGAAGTAGTCTATGTACCATGTGGCCACTTCGTAACTTGTGCCAAATGTTCCGTAGAGTGGAACAATCGTAGCAAGTGTTGTCCCTACTGTAATCAGGCTATCACGGGATGTATCCTAGTAGAACTTTCGGACATGCAAAAGCTTCCTAATAATCCTATGCGATGCCCTAGTTGTAATATTCGGCGTGTTAATCTAGTCTCGGATAATTGTAAGCACGCATTTAGTTGCTCTGGGTGTGTAGCAAAGGAAAAGGCTAGTGTAGGAAGCGTGTGCTGTAAGATCTGTAATAGTAGTGTAGATAAAGTAGTTAAGATTTATATCTAGTATGGATAAGAACACCTCTGGAATTGACTAGCCTCCCGACAACCTAAACTAGAAAAAATTGATACACCTACTTTGTTCCTAGGAACACAACCAACCCCATACACAAAACCGTGTACCATGCGCTTTACGACCAAGATTCAGCTCTACGACCACCAGCAGCAGGCGGTGGACTGGATGACGACGCAGGAGGCTCGCTACCCTAGCGGTGGCATCCTGGCTCACGACATGGGCCTCGGTAAGACCATTGACGTGCTCTACCACCTCGCGAACCAGACTAGCGACGATATTGGCCACAATCTCATTGTCGTGCCGAACAACCTGCTCCAGCAGTGGGGCGAGGAGTTTCGCAGCTACACCGAGGACACCACAGAGCACGACTTCGCCCAGTACACGACCGCCAAGCGCCTGACCAACATTCGCGACTTTCGCGTGGTCGTTACGACATACGACACGCTCATCTCGGACCGTCGCAAGAACATTGGACAGGTGCTCGACTTCGAGTGGACCCGCATCTTCCTCGACGAGGCCCACGAGATTCGCAACCACAAGTCGGTCCGCTTCGGGGTCATCAACTACCTTAGTGCCAAGACCAAGTGGTGCCTCACGGGTACGCCGATTTGGAACTCGGCCGACGACCTCTTTAGCCTCAAGGCCTTTATCGGCGGTCGCGGGCACGCGCTGGTTGACAAGAGCTACCTCCATATTCGCACCAAGGACATCTTGCCTATGCCGGCCTACAACGTTCAGGACCTCGACTGTAAGTTTACTAGCTCGCAACTCACCCAGTACAAGAAGTTTGAGCGCCAGATGATTGCCGAGACCATCACTGGCGAGGGTCGCAAGAAGCTGCTCGGCTACATTATCAACTTGCGCCGCATGTGTAACCACGCTGACATTACCTCGCGCCGCTGGGGTATCAACGCCAAGTTCGACAAGGTCTGCCAGATTATGGGCGACATTCCCAAGGGCGAGAAGTTGGTGGTGTTTAGCACGTGGGTGACGTCGCTCCTCCTCCTCCGCGAGAAGCTCGAGGCGGCGGGCCACGGCAAGATTTCCATGTTCCACGGCGAGATGAGCATGGAGGAGCGCCAGAAGAGCCTCGAGGAGTTCCGCGACCGCGGCAACAACATTATGCTTATTACTATCAAGTGTGGGGGCGTTGGATTGAACCTTGTTTGTGCTAATCATGTCATTGTGTTTGAGCCGCAGTATTCGCCGTTTTCCGAGAAGCAGGCCATTGACCGCGTGTTCCGCATTGGACAGCGCAAGCCGGTCACGGTCTACCGCCTCTACATGAAGTTTACGATTGAGCACTGGATGAATAGCATCAAGGACTGGAAGAATGTCGTGAAGCGGGTGGAGTTGGAGGATAGCGAGGAGGACATGGAGAGCGCTATGGAGACCCGCGTGAAGATGTTCCAGCGCTATGTGATTCTCAAGCCGCAGGTGGACCGCGAGATGAAGAAGTTGGCCGAGGCGGGTGTTGTCCTCGAGGTAAGTGCTTAGACTAAATAGGTTTATAAATAAGATTATCTATTGGGTTTATAAACCCAACTTTGAATCAAAGAAATATTTAGATATTATTTATATGTCAGATATGAAACAATTTTAAAAATCACTAAGAAAAATAATATTATCCCCTTTGTTATCTAGTTTACCAATAAGGTCATGTGTTTCGAAATGGTACACATAATTGGACGAGTCGATATAGTAGTTGACACCATTAATCTCTCGGGGCTCTAGTGAATCCGAGTCCTCATCATTGTAAGTCTGTGCATCTACGTAGACATTAGCCTCTTCTACTTCATCGCAATTGTTATCAACTTTAGTGCTAACCTCTACATTATTAATATCATCACCGTCAGGCACCTTCTTTACAATACGTTTAGGTGCCGGCTTAACCTTTTCTTCGGTATTTTCTTCGGGGGTACTAGTGACTACCTCAACCTTTGGCTCCTCTGAAACAACCTCGACTGCTTTAGTGGCCTTACGAACTACCTTCTTTTTAGGGGTTTCAACTGGAGCCACGACTACTTCAGCTACTACTTCGGCTGCTTTAGGTTCCTCGACTGCTTTAGTGACCTTACGGACAACCTTCTTTTTAGGGGTTTCAATTGGAGCCACGACTACTTCAGCTACGGCTTCTACCTCGACTTTAGGCTCCTCTGTAACAAGCTCGACTGCTTTAGTGGCCCTACGGACTACCTTCTTTTTAGGGGTTTCATCAACTGGAGCCACGACTACTTCAGCTACAGCTTCGGCTGCTTTAGTGGCCTTACGGACTACCTTTTTCTTATTATTTGTATTGGCTACAATAGCATTAGAAACAGTTTCAATAGAACCATACTTTTCAACTAGAGTTTGATGGCTGATGTTGAATTCCTTGGAAATTTGGTCCAGGACGTAGTCTAGAACTTGTTGAGTGTTAACAGTTGTCATTTTGGTGTTATTATAACAGTCCTCAAAATATCAATTTTTAATAAGAGAATGTATTTAAAAATTGTTTTCTAATATCTAATTAACACCATGAACAACAAAGATAAACCAACTACTAAACAAGTAGTGAAGCCTACTGAAGGTAGTGCTGCGGCTACATCGTCGGTTAGTCCCGATGAATTTGATGGCGCTGAATTAAAAGATTTTAGAATTAAGGTAAATAGATGGTGCGAGCTAGATAATAAGATTAAGCAATTTGAGCAAGTAGTAAAAGCCCACAAAAAGATGAAGGATGACCTATGTGGCGATATCCTAGAATTTATGGAAGGTTACGACATTAGCAATCTTACTACACCTTTCGGTAAACTACAAATGGTCGAAAGCGTAGTAAAAGTACCTATTACTAAGACGCTAATAGAGGAAAAGGTAAGTACTTATTTTAACAAATTAGGTGTAAAGAACAGTAAAGAACAATCAGAGTCGCTGGTAAAGGATTTGTACGACAATCGTGAAAAGAAGACTAGTATGCGGCTTCGTAGAATTGCCCCTAAAGCCCCCAGGGCTCCTAGGGCTCCTAAAGATAAAGATGATAGTTCTAGAAGGTCTAATGTGCCTGAGGGGCTAAAGAAGATTTAGCGAATGCTAAAGTTCTTCTAACCCTCGAATGCTAAGTTCTTCTAATATATAAAACAAAATTAGTATTATTATGTATAGATAAATTAGTATATGAATCCAAAATCTATACATATTAATCGTTTTATATCCCCAACTATCTACAAACACATAGTAGAAAAAGAGGGTTCTCTAACGGAACATACAATATCTATAGGTCGACACAAGATTACTATATTTAGCAGTGGCTCACATAATGGAATTATGGTTACCGGTGGTCCGGCTGAACTACAATTAGCAAAGGCTATTTTTGAAGAAGTACAGAGATTTGCCAGGGCAGATACTATAGATACTATACATTCCTATATTTACCTATTAGATTTCCCAAAGAAACTAGATTTATCTAAAGATAATGTAACTAGTGCTGAATGTAATAGTGCCTCTACAACTTTTTATATAGCAGAGCAATATGTAGAGGTTGTCATATGGCGTAAGGAAGAGTGGACAAAGGTACTATATCATGAATTAATTCATGCCTTTATTATAGATTATACTGTAAGACTTAACAAAGAAGGTGAAGAAAAGCTAAAGGCACTATTAGTACACTACAACAATTCTATCAGAGAGGCATATACGGAGACTTTAGCAACTTTACTAGAAACTAATAGAACAAATGGTAATATAAAGGACCAATGTATATTTTTAGGTACACAAGTAAATAAAATAGCATTTTATATGGAGTGTCCCCGAGAGGAACTAGTAGTTTTCGAAAGAGATACTATAGCAGTTCTAGATGATAAAGAGGGCATAGATTATATTTCAATGTTCTTCAATAGTCCAAAAAGTATATTAGATACTTCTACAAATACTAGTAGTTACTATATATTAAAATCAATCTATTTATGGTGTGGTGTATATAAAGATAGTGATTTACTGTCACCCCAAAACATGTTAGATAAAGGGTTTATAAATAAGAAATTCTATAGTGTTCTAATAGAGGCTCTAGAAAGTGGAGAGTATGTACAGTGGCTCAAAAGTATTTATTTTAAACCAACCAATAGTTCATTACGCCTAAGCCTAACATTGTAATACTAGAGATTCTAGGTCCTTTAATTGTTGAGCGGTATTGATATTAAACAATTCATAATTCTTTACCTTTTTTATTTCCGCTAAAAGTATAGTTTCGCCTTTGTTTTTTAGGATACTGAATAGATCTGTTAGATAATATTCATTAGCGGCATTTTTATTATCTATTTGGAACAGTTCATTTCTAAGAAAACAATAACTAATACAATAAATACCTGTATTAACTATTTTAATAGCTCTTTCTATATCGTTAGCATCCTTTTCTTCTACTATTTTTTGAAATATACCCTCATCATTTTTAATTATTCTGCCATATCCTGTAGAATTTTCCATATAATCGGTTAATATTACAGCACTTTTATTGTCATTATTGTCATTATAAGTTTTTAAAATAGATTGTATAGTATCTTTAGATATCATAGGTACATCCGATGATAGGATAATTAGTGGTTTACAATCATCACTTTCTATGGGTATTCTTTTAATAGCCTCTTGGACGCTTGAACCGGTACCTAATGGTTCTATCTCCTGTTTTAGCCATACAATTCTATCACATATAGATGCCGGTAGCTTATCTTTACATATAGATATAATTACATCATAGAACTTGTGATATGTTATGATATATATGTTATCAGGTAACTTATCCATATTAGAAACCGTTTCTAATATATAGATAATCATAGGTTTATTTAGAAGATTAACTACAGGTTTAGGTACACTAGAATTCATCCTTTTACCTAAACCAGCAGCCATTATCAATATGTCGTAATTCATTTTATTATATCATAAAAGATAATAAAATATATTAATAAACTACTAACCTTTGTTACCATTATGTAACGTCACTTGCCGAGCCTTTCCCCTCAGGAAAGGCAGAGGCTGTAAGTGCGAAGCACTTACTTGCTCCAAAAACACCCTCAGGGTGTTTTTGTGAAGCAAGGTTAACGCCGGTTATATAGTCCTCCCTCGCTAGAGCCACTATCCGCATCCTCTGTTATATACCCCTTTTCTCTCATTATGTTTTCCTGTTTCTTTAAAATTGTCTTACTAGATACAGCCATAGATTCTGCTAAACTAGTATCCTTACATTTATACATACCTTCTCTAAGATAGCAGACAACCGAGAGACGAGTGTAGTCCCTAGTGATAGCCTTGAGGGGCGTATTACAGTGCCAATCGTGGACATCCATAGCTAAAAAGTCACCCATACGAACATCTACACAAACTCCATATCTAGGAAAGCCAGTGTACCCCCCATCGTACTTGCCCTCTTCTAGCACCATAAGGTTGCCAAAGCCATCCTTGTAATCACCATCATCCTTATGTAAAGCCGTACGCCAGTTATAGTTGATTGTGATGGTACTAAAGCTAGTTTGGGGTACAATAAATTCACTTTCGTGGGCTCTATCCCACTGAGCCTTGTGCTTATCGGGCACTAAGACACGAAAGCAGGCATCGGCATATTGAAAGTAGGGGACACACTCTTGCCATTTATCAAACTCTTTGGCGGTAAAGGCTGTGAGACGGCACTTAGGAGCACCACGGCCTAAGTTTCTATCGGCTTTATCGTAGAAACCAATAATGTTGCTTTGAGATACATTACCTAGACTACTATTAATAACTTGTCCGTCGGCATTGTAGTAACCGACGGTTCTAAATTTACCCGCGTTAGCGAGGCCCTTTACATATTTCGGGAGTTTCTTAGAGTCCAAGACACCACCAGCGGCACCACGATTGTCATTTTTACGCATAGCCGGCTTTTTAAGGTGCTTTAGAGCAATCTCGCAGACCTCGCGAGGGATAAGGTTTTTTCTAAACTTTAATATTAATTTTTTATTTCCGTCTTTATCGAGACCGTATACGTCAGCATCGCTCCTGATAACATATTTATAAGTTTTAGCATCAAAATATTCACCCTCCTTGCTTTGTAGGTATTCTTCAGACATTATTTCAGGAAGAACTAGCACTTGTTTCTTTTGCTTTTTATAAACAGACATGATATTCTTTTAATATTTACCTAGAAGATTATTTTATTTTGCAGTTTTATAATTGAACGCACAAAAATAAAAAATTGAATTTACACAAATTAAACAATAATACAACTAAACTACTACAAGTCAAATATGAATCCTAATTGTATCGCCAGCACCTTTTCTATTCAACAAGTTAGCAAACACCACTACCTTATTCGTGGTGATGAACGAGTCAAGGACTATATGAACTTTTGTGATGTCAAGTGGTCTAATACTTATCAGGGCTGGATTGTACACGAAGATGATGAAGTAGACCTCATCCAGATGCATATGGAAGTCATGGATCTAGCTAAGGAACAAAAGGCACAGGTTGATAAAAAGAAAAAAAAGTCGGCTAAGCTAGTTAAGAAACCATCCAAAAAGTCTGATAAGAAGCCTGTCAAGACAACTAAAACCTCTAAAAAGAAGCTAATTGTAAGCAGTGAAGAGGATAGTGAAGAGGATAGTGGAGAGGATAGTGAAGAGGAAGAAGAAAAACCTAAAAAGAAGAAGTCTGGTAAAAAGGGTGACCTTTATGAACGTTTCAAACGCGGCGAGGATATTAGTGACGACGAAGAGGACGAATATGTACCTAGTTCCGAGCCATCGTCTGACACTATTACAGAGGAAAGTGAAGAAGATAGCGAGGAGGAAGAAGATAGCGAGGAGGAAGAAGATAGCGAGGAAGAAGAGGAAGACAGTGAAGAAGAAGAAGAGGAATGCGAAACTGATCCTAAGCGTAAAAAGGAGTTTCAGTTTTACAAGAAAGGTATCCTAGCATTTGGTAAAATGACGGATCGCCAACAAGACAAACTAGAAGCGATTTGGAATAAGACTCTTCGTGGCTGGATTATTCGTATGTCTAACCTAGAGAAGCTAAAGAAGCAAGGATGGACTGAGGTTGACCACGAAGAGCATAAGCAGCCTCATAAGCAGCTACATAAGCAACCACTAAAAGAAAAAGTTATTGACGAACAGACAGTTGTAAATACACCAAAGGTTACTAAGAAGTCTAAAGTAGAAGAGGAAAAGACATTTGAAAACCACATGTTCTCACTCCTAGTCAAGGGAAATATGACACTAGAACAACTGTCACAAATTCAAGGTATTTATCATCCCACGCTGAAAGGTTTCCTAGTGCCACTTGAAAGCCGCGATAAGCTATTGGGAATGGGTTTTCGTGACAATGCCCCTCCTGTAGAGGATAATACCAAGGATAATAAGGAAAAGGAGGTGGTAAAGATTGATTTTACCCAGGGTGAACAATTACATGCATAAACAATAAAATAGCAAATATTTAATCTAAAATATATTAGTACCTCTATTTATCATCATGGGTAATATTTTAATAACTGCTTTGTCTATATTCATTCCTATTACTATTCATACATCCATAATACCTACTTTGATGCGACCTGATATTTTAGGCGGTACACCCTGGTCACCACCATCTATGTTCACCTATATAGTTCTATATTATTCTATAACATACTTTATACTTTGGATTTCATCCTTTATAGCAAATATTTACTACTCGCTATTTAATTGTCAAAAAGCAGACCCAGTTAAGAGTGCTATTTATGCCAATTATACACCAGTTATAGCCCTAATAGGTGTTTTCTTAAATAACTCTTTTCTTTTGCCATTTGTAAAATCCTTAGTACTATCGGCAACAAACAATTTGCCATATGCCCATCATTTTGTTAATGGGGCACTAATGGCACCATTTGTATTCCTAGGTACTATGTTTAGTCAACGTTTATTAAACTTCAAAGTATGTGGATTTTATTAGTTTAACTCAACGGCGATTTGAACAATATCTCTAGTAGTTCTAAACAATTCTAATAGGCTAACACGTTCTTCAATATCCTTAATAGCATTAATATTCTTCTCTACATCATACACACTAGGAGAAGTATTAATAATATTGTCAAATGTTTGTAAAATCTTATCTAATTTAGGGTTATTATAGTCTAATTCTAATAATTTAGATTCTAGTCGAGGTATTTGAGATATATATTTTACATCTATCTGCTTCCAAAGTGGTAATAATTTATTCCATGTATCATTTAGTGTAGTAGTGATTTTTTCAATTCTCTCTTTGTCTTTTACTTTGACACCCAATTTTTTAAGTATCAACTGTTTATTTTGAAATGGATGGACACTTCTATCTAGTAATAGTTCAACCGGAATACCCTTTAGCTCTGGTATTGTTTTACAAAGCTCTTTGTAAATATTTACCACTACTCCTGATGGAAATTGTTTCCATAATTCCTCGAGTTTATCAGCTTCTAGTTTTTTTAAGGATGCTCTAGTTTCTACTATTTCTTTTATTAAATTAATGTTATTCATTATTTAGTCATAAATAACATTTATTTATTCATTTTTATCCCCGAAGAAGCCCATTACATACTTCCATAACTTGTAAACTACGCCACTGCAACGGATAATTTCTTGAACTTTTTCAAATGCTTTCGAAGGTTCATAAGTATTGTCAATGACATAAATAGGAATATCACCATACATTTTATCCTTATTTAACCACTCTTCGTGCTTATCGTGGACATTTTTAAGATATTCTAGGGATACAGTAGCCTCCTCAGAGCGGTCGCGTTTGTGGACACGCTCAAAACAAATTTCTGGTTCCGCACGTAGATAAATAATACCATCGGGCTTACGAGTAATCTTGGATTCTAGCCAATTAAACCAGATATCATAGGCATTTTTTTCAATAGTATTCATAAATCCAATTTCGTAGCAGTTCTTAGAAAAGATGTTTTTATCGGTCCAGATGGAGCGCTCTGAAAAGCGGACATCCTTAACCTGTTTATTTTCTAGTGCCATCATACGAGTCTTAAATACAATAGTTTGAAAGATGTAGGCATACTTTTTGGATTCTTTATAAAACATACCCAAAATATTTTCACCATCTTCATTGATAATGCTTTTCCAAACATCTACAGGCTCTTCGATAACTTCAAAATCCTCTCGGGCCTTTAGTTGGCGAATCAATGTAGTTTTACCACAGCCAATGTTTCCTTCAATAATGTACCATTTCTTACCAAATAAATTATAAATGGTGTAATAAATATAGCTCAATACTGTAGCAAAAGGCATTATAATATGATTTAATATTTTATTTAATTGTATTAAATCAATTTCTCTTGACTGCTAATTTTTATTTCAGATATATTTGTGAACTAGTATTAACATTCTTATAACCACTATTTTTACCAAAATCAAACATTGGTCTTATATAATATAACACAAATGTTTATATTTAAATATATTTTATCTAGTCTAGTGCCTTAATAATGTAGTAGGAGTTAGTCTTTTGAAAGCCGTTAAATGTAGAGGCCGCGGCACTTGTATAAGCCCCGAAATGTTCTACAAAAATCCACTCGCCAATAGCCAATTCTGGTAATTTAATATCTTCGGCGATAATGTCTAAACTATCACATGTTGGGCCAAATAGTACACTAGTATACTCTTCGCCATGCCGTTCATTATAAGCCAAGATATTGGGTTTGGCATGGTCAAAATAGATACAATTAAAACTACCATAAACCCCATCATTAAGGTAGTATGTGAATCGTTTTACACCAGTATCCTTATCACTAAATACTTTCTTACCAATAACATTTAGTACTAAAATATGACTATTGGCTACCATATAGCGTCCTGGTTCGGCAATAACGCGCATATCATTAACCATATCTCCAAAATGTTGTACCAGGGCATCGTTTACAACATCAGCAATTTCTTCAAATTTTAAATGTTCGTTTTCACTGCCTGGAAATCCACCACCAATATCTAGTAAATCCATCTTAATACCTAGCCCACTAGCAATATCAAACACCTTTCGCGATAGTTGAATGGCATAGTTATAGTTATTTACATTGGTACAACCGCTACCTACATGAAAACTAACACCAACCACCGTAAGACCCATTGTTTTAGTAAGAGTTAATATAGACTCTACATCCTCCATTTTACAACCAAATTTCTTGTTGAATTTACAGACGCTACCAGAATCATCTACGGCAATACGTAGTACTAAATCGGCATAAGGATGATAGAGTTTAATCTTATAGAGCTCCTGGTCACAATCAAAGGTCATAAGGTCAATATCATTGGCTCTAGCATACTTAATTTGGTTAGACATTTTACAAGGATTTGCGAAAATAATACGACTAGGGTCGCCAGTAATCTGATTTACTAAAGCAATTTCATTTTTACTGGCACAATCAAAGTTACAACCAAGACTAGAAAGTACTTTAATTACTACAGGATTAGGATTACATTTAATGGCATAATAAGGTTTTACTAGTGGTAGTTTTTCAGTCCAGCGATTGTATTGACTAATTACTTTACCGATATCAATAATATAGAATGCTTCATCACTAACATTGTTCTCTAAGAATGAATCAATAATATTATAGACGTCATTGTTTTTCTTGAAAAGCTTAAAGTCGTGCTCTTTAATAATAGAGAGTAGGTCTAGATTATTATTAAGATCTAGCTCGTTGTCACCCATTGTATTTTTGTCTGTTTATCTTATTACTACACATTAGTTGTAGTAATAGGTTTAAGCCGATTTTACTAATTTACTGGTCAACAAAATTGTAAATAATTTCGAGTTTATTTATATCATTTGTTAGTTCAGTACTATTGCCATTAACTGTGGGTATATCCAGTTTAGCACCATGAAACAGTAACATATTCAATATTTCAAAACTATTATTGGCAGTACTAATGATTGCTAAATCAATGGCTTTGTAGCCATAGGTCGAGTTACTAATGTTAAGATCGGGAGTCAAATAGAGTAGCTCCTCTACAGCTAGTATATTATCATTTAGTACAGCATTCATAAGTGCGGTTCCAGTGCTAATTAGCGGATGTCCAATATTCTTGATGTAATTTATATTAAAGGACTCATTATGTAAATTACTATATAGGATATCGCGAATTTCGTCAATGGCCATAGGGTTAGAACAAATATCCACGAGATATTCCAAAAGGGCATTTATTTGTTGGGGATTATTAAGAGGTAGCTCCTCTTCAACTTCGTCTTCGTCTTCGTCTTCTACATCTTCTCCATTGGCATCTTCTACAGGTGGCACATAATCACTTTCTAAAATATGTGGCAAAATGAATCCTATACGATTATAGCAACTTCTAATGTCAGCAAGTTGTTTTCTAGTAAATACTAAATTTGTAATTGGATCTATAGGTTCTCCCCTAGCGAAAAACCAAGAATCTAGATTTATAATATCAAAATATTGAATACGGCGAACAATACCATTCGTAGTAATAAATAATTTTAATTGCCGCTCTTTTGGAATTATATCGCGGCTAATTGGATCTATAGGCAAGCCAGTGTCTCTATCTCTATCTGCTTTAATATAAGTATTATAGAACTTTTGAATAGTTTTGGCGCATCGCAAATGTGTTAATGGTAATGACATTTTTAGTTATATTTAATAAAGTATGTTTAAATATCAATTTAACAAGGTTAACCATATTTCACATACTATGTGAATAAAGGTTAAATATTCGCCCAATACTCAATTGAAATATTTTTGACACACTTTAAAAGTGACTGTATTTTAGAATATAGATTAGTATCTACACTAATGATGTCTTGTTTAATCATAATTCCATTATGCGAAGCAAGGTTAAAAATACTAGAGATATTTTTAGAATTTGTATAAATATTAAATTTATACTTATTTAATTTTTGGGACATATTTGGATGATAAACAATGTATTTTAGAGCTTCGTGTAGAGCCATTAGATCACCATTTATGGATGTACCAACATTTGTTATAGTACCTTTAATATCCAATTGACTATTATTGTTAAAGTAAATAAAATATTCAATTGTAGAGCCACATGTGTAATATTTAGTTTCTAATTGAATATTTACAGTATCAAAAGATGAACTAGGAATACTAGATGCCTTAGGAATACTAGTATCTCTAACAGTATCATTATTTAAACCTACACCTCGTTCTTCTTTTTTCTGTTTTGTTGGGAAAAAATTAAGTGGATTTTTGTTATCACAGTCGAAATATTTAGTTATTTTTGTAGCACGCATCTAATGCTCTTATAGATTTTATTAAAAATAAAATTTCACATTTTTACTTTTACGCTTACCCCCAAACATAGAGGATGATGTGCGTTCCTTTTCTACTTCATCTAATAGTTGCTGTAACATAGTTTTACCCTCCTTAGATGCTTGTGGGCAATTTGGTACAGCCGGACAAGATTGTGATGCTGGGCATACTGGGCAAGAATTGCCCTTTGTTGCTACATTAGATGCTACATTAGGAGCCTTAGGTACAATAGGAACTACATTAGGAGCCTTAGGCACAATAGGAACTACATTAGGAGCCTTAGGAACAATAGGAACTGCATTAGGAGCCTTGGGTGCTACATTAGGATTTTTATAAAACTGAACTTTTGCTACATTTGCTAATTTAGTACTCGTGCCAGAACAGTCTACGCGAATTACACATTTAACAACGTCCTTAGAAATAACACCTTGATTGATATATAATTCAGTCATTCTACAGAAAAATAACTTGTAATAGTCCTCCTTACATTTAGTAAGCCATATTTGTTGTATAGCTTCAATATCGCCATCTAAGGCACCATTTAGTTTAGGATTTCTAGCAATTTGATTATTTAATAGGCAGAGTAGACACATGTAGATAAGTTCAAGCATAAAAGGGTTAAATAAATCTGTAGTTAGTTGGGTAGGTGTTAAAAAGGCAGAATACGTTAGATAAAGACCTCTAAATTCATCGGTTTCCATAACTTTTTCAAAAGGGAGCGTTAAGTGTTCTCTAACCAGAGACATTAATTCCTCATAAAGAGCTTTGTCATAATCTGATGTGCGTGTTAAATTATATTTATTACGTAGGGCTAAAATAAATTTAGAATCCTTATCCTTTTCTTTTAATTTGTAACCAAGTGTAAGTGATAATTGTTTAACTACTAGTGATATTTGAGATGTAACATTTGATCTATATTGAATAAAATATAGTAGTGTTTTATATTCATCTTTATTAAAAGAGGATGAGATAGTATCTATTTTAGGTATAACTTCTACCTTTTCTGGTGTAATTTTATCTCTAAGACTAGATGCTATATTATCAGGTTCAAATAAGGCAGCAACACCAGACAGTAGTAATAAACCGGAAGTTTTTGTATTAATATATTTAATAATACCATTTAGTTGTTTACTAATATCGGCTATTCTAGCTCTAGACCATTCGTTAACAATTTTACCCCTGCCTATAAGACCCTTAAGTTCATCGCTCTTACTATATATTTCCGTCAAGTAGTCACGAATAACACCTTCTAAAATAATAGGTTCACCCTTACTGTTAAAGCCAAGAAAGTTAGTATCGCTCTTAATACGATTACATACAGAGTGGGCCCATCTATATTCTAACTTTAACATTTTATCTAGCTCCTTGCTAACATCACCTTTATGTACAGAATGTTTGTACAGGTCTAAAAATACCAGGGCTTGTCCGACAGGTAATACATGTTCGCACTCTGGTCTTAGGGCTTCTACAGACATGTCAATGACATAGCCACAAAGCCAACAAACACTAACACCATCAACAGCATCACCAATAGTGTTACCGCATTGGGTGGTTGGGCTAGATGTCTCCCAAATATCACGATACGTCATCTTTTTTTCTTTGAGAATTTCAACGACTTTGGTGCCAAAAACTTGTTCAGCTAATGCCTTCAGGGCATATTCACCGCTATTATTAGCCATTTAGTATTATATAATATAATAATATTATTATATTTTATAATATTTATCAGTTTTATGATTTAGATGAAGCTGTGGTTAGGGTCCATGTTGTGTCCACGAGAACTGAGGTTACGTACTTGGTCGGGACGTACCTTAATACAACCGAGGTCCGTGCTATACATGGCATTTCCTTGTTCGCAATATTCGGGTCTAGCGACGTTACTAAAGAAGATGTTCATATCCGTTTTGGGGTACTTGCTATCTACTCCTTGGTGCGTACCGGCAGCCGTGTCTAAACCAGTTACGTTACCATGGGTGTAGGGAACTTCGAGGTAGGGAGAAATGGTGTAGGGAACATAGCTCTTAACCTTGTTGACCTGTTTCTTACCATCGGCGGTTTGAGGTATCGAGTTGTCTTGAATAGGTTCAAGTTGAAAGTGTTCTCTGCCACGATAGAAGAAGAGAATAGCAAAAAGAGCCGAAATAAACGAAAGTGCCATATTCTTCGTTAACAGAAATACAACGGCTAGGGCAAGTAATATATAAACGAGATTCATATCTATATTTTCTAATAAGATATTTATTTTTGTTTCATCTTATATTTTGTTATTTGTTAAATTGCTGGCGCAATTTAACCGCGTACGCCACTTAGCAACTAACTATTTCACTGTTTTACTGTTTTACTAAATAATATTTTTTAATGTGTGTAAGACACATTTAAAAATAAAGGCCCTATCCGGATTTGAACCGGAGTCACTGGATTCAAAGTCCAATGTGATAACCAACTACACTATAGAGCCGAGTAAGTTTAAGACCAGCAATTTGTATGCTCCATAAGTTAATACCTATTAGTATTTAACTTTGGGACATACAGCACCTAACAAAATAAAGAGTTAGTATACCTATAGTTAATATAAATAATCCCCCGAATAACACACACACAGCATCCAGTCTGATGTTTCAAAAAACTTAAGAAATCAGCAGGTAGGCCAATTGGGCCTTTATATTTAATTAAAATTTCAAAAATTATTTCTTAGTATTTGAAACGACCTAATGCTTTATAAAATATTAAACCCCACTAAACACAAATAATAAAAACACTTACCTATAAAATAAAAAATAATAAAAATTCACTCTTTGCCCTACGTAAAACAACATAAGAGTGTTGTAATTATGTCAATTAACATTAATTACTAACCTACCTTAGCTATACACATATGTGTTAGCATATTATCATATTATCATATCCGTCCATTAACCATATTGTCCATTAACCATTGCCCGTGTCTCGTCCCGCTACTACCCAATGCCGGTCACCAGTAACATTAGGTAGTTGTAGTACCAGGCCGTAGCCCAGTTTCGCCGTGCCCTCGAACTTGGATAATAGTGACCTGCCCTAATTATCATCTACTATCCAGTATATACATAGAAAATAATCTTTAAGTTATTTCCGCATTTAAACAAAATTACTTCATAAAAGTCATTAATAGTGATTCTAGGTGGTAAATAATCTTCTTAGAATTATCTACATATTTACCCCGGTTAGCTAGTTCGTTTATATATCTTAATTTTAGATTATTTGGTATATCTAATTTTCTTACACAATATAATATCTCATGTACTAATTCGTAATGATTCTTACCTTCTTGTAACCATTCTATAATAACATCTCTAATGTCATTAATATGTATTTTATCACTCCTATTCTCTAGTCTAAGCCTATCTATTAGTAGATATAGTTCTGAGTAGTAATCTTCTATAATCAAGTTTCGTATAAAATACCTAAAACCATAAAAAGTTATTAATTCGCGCTCTTCATGAAGGTTCTTTACTAAATTATAGTTACTTAATAACCATTTTTCTACTTTAGTATTCACAGACTCGGTATTTATAACTTTTTTAACTCTTATGGGAATACTATAACTAAGTATACCCTCTGCTATTCTACTTGTACAAATATTAAAACTAAATAAAAATGTAACTGCTTCCCCATATTTTTCTAACCAATTTGTTACCTTTTTAAATATTTTTTCATCTATAGTATTTTTTAGTACCATGTCTAGATTTTTTAAAAATACCACCTTCTTTTTATCTAGTTTAGTATCCATCATTTTACCTATGTCAAACGTCTCTATCATTGGTTGAATTAGCTTATCCATTACATAAAATACCTTGTTCCGTGGGTAGGAATTCATGTCGAATTCTAGATGACCCACATAACCATTCTTTAGGCGTGCCTCAAAAAAATCTACATCGGTATATTCTCCATCAAGATTAAGGTTTACCATTCTGGGCTCTAGTAAATAATCACACTTGTGTTGTTTTTCTAAAAACAATTTTGCTACTAAAATTGACTCTTCGCTAAATATAATAACACTATTAAGAGATAATAGTGGCGTATTAAATATTTCTAATATATTAGGATTATTTTCTATAAAGCATTCTATATATAGTTTTTCATAAAGTGTCTTCTTGTCGGTCATACTATAACAACTATTAGTACTAGTAGTATTAATAATATTATTAGGAATTATATAATTAAGTAGTTTCTCATAAATTGAAACAAATATATATTTTCTAAACAATATCTAGAGAGAACCATGGAAGAAGAATACTACGTTTCCGATGCCGAAGAATACGAATCTGACGAAGAGCTAGTTGAAGAAGTTGAGGAAGCCGAAGAGGAGGAGGAAGCAGTAGATGTTCTAGATGACGACATTGAAAAAGAGGATGAACGAGAGGAAGAAGAGGAAGAAGAGCCCGCCGAAGAAGATGATATGAGCGAATATTTCGAATCTAACATCATCCCCACCTATGAAGACAAGGAAAACAAAACATTCCTATCTACTCTCGAAGAGGTTACTAACCAAAATACCAAAAGTCGTCGTACCCTAGCTATCCTTAGTAAGTACGAAAAGGCAAAGATTATTGGTATTCGCGCCCAACAAATCTCTATGGGATCTAATATTTATCTAGACAATGTTCACGGTTATACTAACCCTCTAGACATCGCCAAGGAAGAATTGCGCCAAAAGCGCACACCGCTCATTGTTCGCCGCAATGTAGTAGGCAAGAAGGGGGTCATTCATGAGGACTGGCGTATCGAAGAACTTATTGACCCGCACGAGGACCTTTAGGTCCGAGTAAGGGTCTTTAGAGTTTTTCTAAAATGAATAAACCTAGCACGAGGACCTTTAGGTCCGAGTAAGGGTCTTTAGAATATGTAGATAAATAAAATAATTACTTGCTTTGGATTAAAATTGATTTTAAAAAATAATGCTATCACATATTAGAGACATCAAACATGAAGTTTTGCCCGGATTGTAGCAACTTTCTATACATTAAGGACTCCATCGACTCAAACACATCAGAGACTTATCTCGAGAACTACTGCCGTAACTGTGGTTTTACGGAACGTCGTACAGAACTAAAAGTAGACACATTTAAAATCGATAACGAGGTTACCTACAAAAATATTAACCCCGAGGAAATTGTATGTGACCTTACTTATGCCCGTACTCGTGCCGTAGAGTGTCCCGGCGAGGATTGTGCTAGTAGTAATAAGCGCGAGGTTCTCTTTTTTAAGCAAAAGGGTAAGCTAAAGCTAACTTATGTTTGCTGTAACTGTAAAACAATGTGGAAGAATTAGGTACTGAATTTAAACAGAAATTGATTTAATAAATATACCACAATACAATACCTTAAGATAAGATGACTACCCGCCGTGAATTTTGGCAAAATATGTTTAATAAAATTCTTGAAAATCAAGACCTGGCAATTAGTATTGAAACAGAATTATACAATAGTTGCGCTTTCAAGGTAGACAAGAGCGAATATGAACAAAAAGCACGTCAAATCTCTATTAATCTAGACCCTCATAGTTATATTAAAAATACCTATCTATATCCTCTAGTACTTAGTGGTGAAATAACACCAGCACAGTTAGTCTATCTCACACCACAGGAAATGTGCCCTGAAAAATGGGAACAAACCATCCGCGAAAACAAAGAACTACTGCAGAAACAGGTCGAGGGCTCCAAGGCTCGTGCTACAACTGACATGTTTATCTGTCCTAAATGTAAGAAACGTGAAACTACTTACTATGAACAACAGACTCGAGGTGCCGATGAACCTATGACGAAATTTATTACCTGTGTAGCGGATGGCTGTGGCAAACAATGGAAAATCTAAAAGATTTCCTTGTAGCTCTTAGCAAACAATGGAAAATCTAAAAGATTTCCTTGTAGCTCCTAGCAAACAATGGAAAATCTAAAAGATTTCCTTGTAGCTCCTAGCAAACAATGGAAAATCTAAAAGATTTCCTTGTAGCTTTTAGAAAAAGCAAAAACAAAATAAATATTATAAAATATATTTACTTTGTTTCTAATTATTACATAGTGGTATTACTAAAGGGCCATACACTAGTTCTCCATAGTGGAGCACATGATGTAAAACAACAAGAGGGATTATTACCCCAGCCGCAACTACCCTGTGACTCTCCAAAAAGGCCACCGCCAGCTCGCTGCTTATGCTTGTTATTCTTACTAAACACATCTCTATTGCCACTGCTAATAACCCTATTGAGAAAATCAAACCCCCCTAAATAGTTATATTTAACAAGTTCTTTCTTATTAGAAAATAATATTAAACCACTGTTGCGCATATAGGCAATGGGTTTGCCTTGTTTATCACCGAAATAACCGAGAATATCACTCATCTATACTAATATTACAATACTTTTTATTTTCATTATAATAATATAATACTAAATCCAACCGTGTTCTATTAATAGGCTATTAAATCTGTCATATTTATCACTATGTAAACATCTTTTGGCCATTTGTTGTCCGTCCAATCCTTGGTGGTTACTTACTGTTGGGTCAGCACCACAATCTAGCAATCGTTCTATAATATCTATATTTTCTGCTAATATAGCTATGTGTATAAGAGGTTGTCCATTAAATGTACTGTTTGTCGAAACATTTAGATTTAATAGATAATGGGCTGCTTCAAAACTGCCACATCCTATAGCTAACCCTAAAGCATTATTGCCATAACTGTCTACAACATTTATATCAGCACCTTCTCCCGTTAAAAATTCCAGTATATTTACATGATTATTCTGGGCTGCATAGATAAATGGTGTCTTTCCGTGTTTGTCCCTTTCGTCGATAGGATGTAACGGGTTATCTTCTATAATCTCCTGTATTATATCTAGTCGTCCCTGTCTGGCAAATTCAATGATTGAATATACACGGTTCATCTTATTATAGTTATATAATATATTCTATAATTATTTATATCTATTTCAAATATTAACTTTTGGAAATATACGGTATCCTAAAAATACGGACTGTCAAAGTATAAATTATGTTTAAAGATAATATAAATTATACAATTAGTAATATAAATTATAAATAAAAATAGGTAGATACGAATTGTATGAAACTATGTCATCTATGTAAATTATTTCTTAAAAACTCTACAAGTATTCTAGATTTTCCATTTAAAATTTACGAGTCTAAAAAGTTAATGGCGAAGGATTTATATAACAATATTAATAGTATCTCTAACTATTTGTTAACTATAAATGAAGAATATAATAGTAATATTTTACACGAAATATGTTATTATCTATCCCGCAGCACATTTATTAATAAAAAATTTAGAAAACATTATATTTGGGCTCTTGAAATATTATCCACTAGACCAGAATTTAAGTTTTTATGTAACAGCAGAAATAATAATAATGAAGTACCACTGGAATGCTTTATCAGAAAATCGGAGGATCGTAACTATAAATCATATGAATATATTAAATCTATACTAAAAAAACATACAACAGTTTTTATAAATGTTTTAGAACCCGAAAAAGTTATATTAGACCCTCTAGTTTCAGATATAACAAATAAGTATCATAATTTTCAGAATAAATTATTTGAATATTTTGAAATGAATTTCGATATGTGTATAACTAGATGTGAGTTATGTCAACAAATTATAGATATTTTTGATGATCTAAATACAATTGCCAAAAATATAAAGAACAATGACCATAAAAACAAGGATATTATAAAGTTAACAATAAAACATATCATTATTCTGAGGAATAAATGTGTAAATATGTGTGAAGATAATAAAATTAATAATAGACATAGGCATATTATAACATATTTTGATAACTTTCTAACAGAATTGAATTAAACATATTTTATATATTTAAAGAATAAATAAAAATATATAAAATAATGGCGACAACCCGTATTAATAAGGAATTAAGAATTCTTCAAAATGAGGCAAATGAGAATGTTAGTGCTGGCCCAAGTGGCGATAACCTATTTGAGTGGGATGGAATGATTATTGGACCTACTAAAACTCCCTATGAAGGAGGTATGTTTCGACTAAAGATTTACTTTCCCACAGACTATCCTTTTAAAAGTCCTAAAGTTATCTTCACTACTAAGATTTACCATCCTAATATTAATAGTGGTGGTATTATATGTCTAGATATTCTAAAAACCCAATGGTCTCCAGCTCTAACTATCTCCAAAGTACTACTTAGTATATGTTCATTATTGAATGATCCTAATCCCAATGATCCTCTAGAACCAGTAATTGCTAAACAGTACGTGGAAGATAAAGCTAAGTATGAAGATATTGCTAGACAGTGGACATTACAGTTTGCTAGTATTTAGAATTAATTGTTCATAAATACAAAAATTTTATTCTATTATAATAATAAGAATAAATGAACACACATAAATATGAAAGAACGTGGATATTAACGGATGGTGAAGGATATACTAACTATATTAATGTAATTAATTTTTTGACAGAAAAGGAGATGCGCGACTTTTTAGATGCTGCTGGGTATGACTCAAAAAGTTTTACAGTAGACGTCAAAAAGAGCGAGGATAAAATAATGAATAATAAACTTATATGTAACTTTGACATTTACAATTTTGATAAACGTCGCCCACTTTCTTACAAGATAATTACTAATAAATATTTAGATAACTATAGTTACAAGTTTTATTAGATTCTTTTGCCAAATTGATACTTTTGTAATTAGTTAAATAAAAATTAATTACAACAATGGCTTTTAGAGAACTCTTCGAGTTAGTTAATGACATGAAGCTAACATACAACCCACTAGATGATATGTATAAAATTATGAAATTGGGTGATATGATATATACATCTAAAAAGTACCAACAGTGGAAATCATGTGTTGATCTATATGAAAGTATGTCATCAGAACTAGATATGTATATCCCTGATTTTAGCTACCCTCGAGAAGAAATGAAGCAGAAAATAGATACTTTTCGGGAACAAAATGTATGCCCACGTAACACTAAAAATGATTTGCTAGAATACTTTTGTACAATTTATAATATTCAAACCGGGTTTAACCTTGTTTATTCTACAGAAGATGTCAAAAAAGGAGAAAAATATTTTGAATTTATGAACAGTCTTCGATATGTTATTGATAAAGTTTATACTAAATATATTTATAAATGGGATGAAATAGATGCGAAATTTGATACACTAAATGATTTAATTGAGGAAAAATTTGGACATGTAGAACTTCAAGAAGAGTATGTAGATTTCACAAATAAGATTATGGGACTTATGGATGAGGTAGATGAACTAGTTAAACCATTCTACAAGTATAAAGAAGAATATATAGACAAAGGGTATCTAGAAAGGGATTACAAAATGTGTTTTAACATTGTGATGACTAAAAATGAAGTAGATAGTAGCACAGAGGAGCTACTAAGGTCAACTATTTACGCTACGAATTTACAACTACAAAAAGTATCTCTACAGATTAAAATAATACAAGAAAAACTGTCTAATCTCATCGGTTAACATATTTAAAATTACAAATAGTTAATAATAGAAAACAATAGATATGCTAACTAAATTATATACCTATTTACAAAAATATAAAGATGAAAAGATAGAGGTAACTAAAAATTCTACTTTGTTTAGACAATCTATTACTGTATATAATAATGCTATATATAAATTAATACAGTTTTTGTATAAACTAAAATATACACCCCCTATTGAACCAGATATAGTATTTCACGAAGATTGTATATATTATTAGCACTATATAGGTTGTATTGGGAAATACATCCGTTCGTGGTAAAAAGACTTAAACATTAATTGGTATCAATAGGATAAGACCATATAATAATGCCTCCCAAGAAGAACCCTGTCGTATCTATTCCTAGCTCGTTTGATTCGAGTGAAATCTCCAGTGTTAACACCGCACCGAAGAAGCCTACAACCTCTTGTGTTTCCAAGCCAGTCGTCGCTACCACTATGGTAAAGCTCAATCCTAACGATTCGGACCGTCTCCAACTCGCGCAATCTATTAATAATCTAGTACTTCGCGGTGATTCGTTCCTAGCTGCTATGGAAGAGCTAAACACATTTTCGAAGGAACGTGTCGTTGATCTAGACCTTAAAATCGAATCTAAGAAGCAAGAATTTCAAGACCTTACGGTTAGTCTCGAAAACCAATTCAAGGATGTAGAGATTAAGCTTAAGCAAAACCTCCAAGAAAATAAGCTAGCAGCTGTAAAGGAAGTGCTATCGGGCCTCAATATGATGTATATTGAAACGGCCGAACACAGTCGTCTAGTAACTGAACTAGATACTCTTCGTACTACATCGTCAACACAGCTACAACAAGCCGTAGCTGCCGAAAAGGCTAGTGGTGCCGCAGCCCTAGAACAGGCCATCCATAATAAAGAACTCGCGCATAAGGCTCATATTGCTAGTATCACGGCGCAAGTAGAACAACAAGTTAAGGAAATTGGTGTGCTCAAGGAAATGATTTCTAATTTTAAGCATGAAATTGCGGAACAACGTTCGCTAACTAAAGAAGTAGCAAATGCTAGCTCCAAATCGCAAATCCAACAATCATTCGGGGGCAAACAGTGATGAAATCACTGTGGCTTTAGCAAACAATAACTCTGAGAGTTATTGTGGCTTCTAGCAAACAATAACTTGAAAAGTTATTTTAGCTTCTAGCAAACAGTGATGAAATCACTGTGGCTTTAGCAAACAATAACTCTGAGAGTTATTGTGGCTTCTAGCAAACAATAACAATAAGATAAAACAAAATAAAACTCTAAATAACTTATAATTACTTAGAATTTTATAAAATTGATACGCTTTTATAATTTAGAAATATACACAAACCTCACTATAATACAATGTCCTACCTTAGTGCTCCCAACAAGTCGTCGATGCTCTACCTCTGGCGTCTTATCAACGATACTCCTCGCCACGTTCCGCATGTAATGATTGATGATGAACTCATTGAACAACTCCAGTACCTAGATGCTATTGTTGATATGTACACGGATGTACTAGCTACTCGATTCCAGCGTATGCTAGTTAACAAGCGGGCAGTAAAGGAGAACCTCGATGAAAATATCTATGTTATTGACTCGGGTAACGAGTGTCGTGTCATGATGGACCTTGAAATGACTAATCTAGGTCATTGTGTGGAGACTGAAAATGACCTAGCCGTGTACCTTCGTACGAACTACAAGACCGTTATCAATCACACGGTCATGTATGGAAAGAACGAGGGTAAGTCATTTCGTGGTCTACTAAACCGTAAGTTGTACGATACTCTAAATAAGGTAGGTGATTTTGTACAAAATAAGGTTAGTGGTACTCGCGGTACGGACCTATTCTATGCCTATGCCGATGTTATCTCCAAATACGATATGCTACTTATCCAAGTAACAGTTAACAACAAACACTGAAAAATAACTAAATAATAACTAGCCATTACAAATAGAAATTGATAATACTATTGCTTTGTATATTACACTATACTAAACACCAATCATGAACCGTTTTGATGACCGCGACATTGTAGTAGGCAAGAATGTTTCAACCCACAATAACAAAAAGGGACCGAGTGGTGTTCAAATGACGCACACACTCCGTGTAGAGATTGATGCCCAAGAAGGTAACCTAAAGAGCCAAAAGTATGAAGTGGATTTTGTTCGCAAGGTAATCCAGTTTCGTACTAGCAAGGGATGGAACCAGCAGACATTCGCGCAAAACCTACAGCTCCAGCTACCGATTATTCGGGGTATCGAAGCCAATAATATCCCTATCAACAACAACTATGTACAAAAGATTAACAACTATATTAATCGTGCGACTGTCAAGTCAAGCACGTAACCCTCTGGTAATCGTGCGACTGTCAAGTCCAGCACGTAACCTTTTGGTAATCGTGCGACTGTCAAGTCAAGCACTTAGAAAAATAAGAATAACTAATAAAATAAATACTTAACTTGCTTTGTATTTATTTTATCTATATAGAATAAGAATGGCGCTAATTAATAACTTATCGACTGTTTTAATCTTTATAACAATTATTGTAGTAACAATGGCCACTATTACATCTAAATTAGGAACATCTAGTAGATTATACCTGTTCTTAGATACATTTAGTAAGTCTAGTGTAATCTACATTGCCGGTGGTATGTTTTTAACCTACATATTTTTTAGATATAATCTAGATGAAACCAAAAGAACAAATACGCTTAGAATACAGGAGCGGTCTTACATAAACATTATGAAGGCTATTCATGACTATCGTCCTAGAGCCCCTAAGTTTGCTAATAGTTTATATATGGATTTCCAGAAGAAGGGGTTTGTAGAGGATACTAGTGGCGATAGAGATGAATGGGGAACCAAGGTGTACCTATCGAAACTTATATTTCAGGCTATAGAGGATGTAACTAATATATGGGGTGTAGATAAGTCGTCACTTTCGGAATGGATGGCTACATTTATTCAATGGTTACACGGCAGGGAGATACAAAGAATGTGGAGTGTACATAAATATTCGAATGATCAAGAAATAACAGTACCATTAATAAATTACATAATTAAAAACGTTAATGCTACTAAACTAAACAATGGTGAAGATTTATTAAAACTAGCAGATAAATTAGCAAAAGACCCATTTGTAATTGAACTTTTAAATAAAGGGTTAGAATAATGAATATGATAAATAAATCTAAATATATAATAGCTATGTCTGATAAGTTAAAAAAATCCATATTATTTGAAAATATAGTTGGTTCATTGTTATTTGTAATTACCGGTGTTATTCTATACACTACTTATTATGGCAGTAGATTAACAGAAGCTACACATTTTCTAAAAGGTGTCGATATCTTTAGTAAGTTTAGTGTACTCTTCATTGCCTTTGGTATTTTCTTATCCTACATTTACTACAGGCAAAACCTGTTAGAAGTTCGCAGAAGTAACACTGCCAAATTACAAAAAGAGCAATTTGTTGATACTATAAAGTACATTGACACCAATTGGGACAAATCTCCTAAATTCTGCCAGAGTCTTTATTACAGGTGGCAAATAAAGAAAAAAGTAAGTGCTGCTAATGACCTACATACTAACCTAACTATTGCCTCTATCATATTTCAAAATATTGAAACCGTGATAAACATTCAAGGTATAGACAACTCTTCGCCTCTAGAATGGTCCTGCCTATTTATACAATGGTTACACAATAATGATATACAAGAATTATGGAAAAGCAATTACCACAATTATAGTGAAACATTAACAGTACCCTTTATAAACCGTTTCATAGAAGTAATTAATAAACACCCTAAACCCAAAAATTCTAAAGAACTTCAAATACTAGGAAATAAAATAAGTAATGATCCTGAAATAATAAGAGTTATTAACCTTGTTTAGCTACTTTTAGAAATCCAGTCATAAATAAAATCATAGGTTTCTTCGGAAAATTCAGGATGATACTGTATTCCTAATACGGGATATTCTTTCATAATACCATCTAAAATAAAAGTAATCCTAGATCCATCTCGGTCTATAATTGTTTTTTTACTTATTGTATCCCATTCACCACTCAAGTATTTCACATAGTTCCAATGGTTCATAAAGTATCTAGCATCTGCTCTAAGTATCGGCGAGTCTAGACGCATGTGCCCATAACGTTTCTGTACAAAACCACCTACACTATCCACGCCAGCTGTATGATACGCCAATAATTGGAATCCATAGCATTCGGCCAGGACCGGCTTGCCGCTAGTTACTACAGCATCTACTTGTTCTTTTGTTAATACTATATCATCTTTATAGACATAGAAATCAGAACCAGTAAGTATTATATGAGTGTATTTAGAGAAATCTATAGTATAGAAATGGTAATAGGGTACAACAGTATATTTTATTTTATAATAGTCTAGATTGCCCACAAGGCGTTTATTGTATTTATCCTTGTTATAAAGACCTAAAATAAGTACATGTGTCATCTCTATATTGATATATATTGATATTTTAATCTATTATCTATTTCAACTGTACACCAAAACAATCTAAAAACAATCTAGAAAATATTGTATAAATGGTATTATACCGTGGAGTTTCTCAGTGCCTAAACTTAGGCACTTTATGGTATACCGGTTTATTGATCCTAATAAATTATACCCTATCTATATTTGAGGCCGGAGAATATCTATTCGAAGTTACTCCAACTATAGTTATAAATATGGATAAATTATACCTAATATTAAATGATATTATAGGTACCCTAGGATTTATATTACTATTTTATACAATTCTTTATCTATCCAATAGGAGAATCGATAGATTCTATAAAAATTTTAAAGAGTTACATCAAAATCTAATAGAAACTAAAACAAATTATTATCTATCTATTCAACTTTTTAAAACCTTTTATAATCTTCATGATTTTTCTACAGCTATATTGATATTTATAGCAACTGTTCAATATAATTTATTAAATAAAAGGATAAATGTAGCTAATTATATTATATTAAATCTCTATGCCCTAGTACAAAGTGGTTATCAATGGTATAAAAACTACCCAATTCATAAACAAAACGATAAAAAGTATCTAGTTCACCCACTAAAATATGTCAAAAACAGTAAAATACAGGTAGATGATATCCTATATCTCCGCAGAAATAATAGTGTGCGAGTAAAAGAAGGTATAGTATTAGAGCAGGATTTAGTTGCTATGAATTTAGGCCAAACCGGAGAAAGAACAATAGAAGAGTTTAAAGTAGGTAGTACAATCACCGATGGTCTAGTTATAAAAAATCAGGAACTGGTTAGGATTAAAGTAACTAAAACTTACAATACATCACCTAACAATGAAATAGTAGAGGATAATATAAATACTGTTAGCAGTCTGAATACTAAAAGTACTAATATAGCATTCTGTACAATTCTAGTATTTACCACATATATAATAGTAGCAAAAACAGATAATACATTAGATATTGTAGAAGTACTATTAGACCTAATAGGATGTTTCATTGGTCTAAACTATCTGATACCTTCTTTTAAAATTCAGCAATCATTAAACCTATG
>Ga0214919_10001008_pt1 | contig 47531 bp, 47 predicted proteins | sample LL1503_MetaG_FD_177994 | JGI IMG/M metagenome (GOLD analysis project Ga0214919, IMG submission 177994) | Freshwater microbial communities from Lake Lanier, Atlanta, Georgia, United States - LL-1503 | ecosystem: Environmental > Aquatic > Freshwater > Lake | place: USA: Georgia | collected...
TCCACGTTCGAACTAGACCCTGTGGTCAATGTGCCAGGCCCCAGCGCCATGGCCATTCCGGTGGGCTTGGCGCCTGGGCGAATTAAAAACTTTGCCGATGTGGTGTTGCCCAAGGAGAGAAGGTTTCCAACATCTTGCAATTCCACCAAGCACGAAGAATGGATTGACTTGGCGTTTCCTAAAGACATGAAAATAACGCGCGTGCCAAAAGATGTGAGCTTTGTAAAAGGCAATCTGAAATACCAATCGGCCTATGAACTCAAAGGTCAAGTGCTGAAGATCAAGCGCACTTATGCTGCATCTTACAAAAACAATATTTGTGGGGAAGAAGCGGATAAGTTGTTTTCTGCTTTTACGCAAGTGCTGCGCAGAGACCTAAGGCAGCAAGTTTTCTTTGAATAATTTAAGCCAAGCTGTTTGCACTAAATCCTGACTTGACGCTTTTTTGACTTGCAAAGAATGGGTAGCTGCGGTCCACGCACTTTGCTTGAGCTGCATATGCTTGTAACTCCTCTCGCAATTTAATATTGACGAAAACTGTGCGAGCGTGTCGGCCCTTAGTTTTACCGGCCACCATGTGTTTGTCGCAGGTGGCTCCAGTGGCATCAACTTGGGTATCGCGCAGGCTTTTGCGCGTGCGGGCGCCCGATTAAGCGTGATCAGCCGTTCAGCCGAACGGGTCGAGCGTGCTGCGGCAGGCCTGCGCGAATTGGGCAAGGACGCAATAAGGATTGCTGCCGACGTGCGCCAGCCGAACGCTGTGGAGCTTGCGTTCTCAAAGGCGGTCGAGAAGTTCGGGCCTATCGGTGTGCTGGTGTCTGGCGCGCCGGCAATTTTCTGGCCAAGGCCTTGGACATGTCGCCAAATGCCTTCAAGACGGTGGTAGATATCGATCTACTTGGCAGCTTCAATGTTCTTCGCTTGTCACATGCGCACTTGCGAAAGCCCGGCGCCTGCATCATCCAGATCTCGGCCAGCCAGGCCTTTGTTGCAACCCCTTACCAGTTGCATGTGTAGGCCGCCAAAGCAGGCATCGACATGCTCACGCGTGGCCTGGCGCTCGAATGGGGTGCAGAGGGTATCCGAATTAATTCGATCATTCCCGGACCGATCCAGGAAACAGAAGGACTAAAGCGCCTCGCGCCGACACCCGAAACGCTGCAGGCGATGGCTGCCCGCGTGCCACTCAAGCGACTGGGCCGCCTTGACGACGTAAGCCGTATGGCGATGATGCTGGCGAGCGACTGGGGCTCGTTTATCACCGGCACTGTGATCCCGGTCGATGGCGGGTTGTTCCTGACCGGACCGCGCGACTTCTCTGCTGCTGCCGAGGCATCACGTCGCGACAGGTGATAGACGTGTTCTCCTGAGTGAAGTGGCTTGCACTGGGTGAAAATAAGTGAGCGTTTTGCCGGACTATCTACCCTGGAAATTAGGCTTGCGTTTTTCGTTGAAGGCACGCACACCTTCGTGCCTGTCCTCTGTGGCCACCAATCGGTTGTAGGCCTCGATTTCAAACGCCAACCCGTCTCCCAACGACATGCGAAGGCCGCGGGACACGGATTGCTTAACCTGCCTTGTTGACAGTGGCGCGTTCGATGCGATGAGTTTTGCAACTTCGAGCGCTCGAGGCATTAGTGCCTCAATCGGCATCACTTCGTTAACAAGCCCCCATAGTTCTGCTTGGGCGGCAGTGAAGGGTTTGCCAGTCAATATATGCTCCTTGGCGCGGCGCTCACCGATCGCTCTGGGCAGCGTTTGAGTTCCACCCGCTCCAGGCATGATTCCTAAACGCACCTCTGGCAGGGCAAATTTTGCATTTTCGGCGGCATACAGAAAGTCGCAGCAGCATGCAAGCTCGCAACCTCCGCCGAATGCTGCACCATTGATTGCCCCCACAATAGGTAAAGGGCAATCTAGCAACGCGCGCGCCATGCGCTCGAAGACCACGTGCTGTGCTGTCCAATCTTGACTGCTCATGCCATTGCGCTGCTTGAGGTCGCCACCAGCGCAAAAACCCTTACCGCTGCCAGTCAGTACGATGCAACGCAAAAGGCCAGGACTCATCGCAATAGATTCAAATAGATTGACCAAGTCCAGGCCAAGTTGCGTGTTCATTGCGTTCAGCACATCTGGACGATTCAGCGTTACCAGCAGCACATGATCGTCCTGCGGTGTTAAGCTGAGCGTTTCGTATGTTTGCTTCATAGCGTTTGCACAGGTTCAAACATGGGAACCTGCGCGCCACCATCTGTCGTGACGAATTTGACTTGAACGCGGGTGCCAACAGGCGGTGTTACATCACCAAAGCCGATGAGGTCACTCATCATTGTTACGCCTTCATCTAGCGTGACGTAGGCTATGCAATAAGGTACAGGCACTCCTTTTCGCAGCATGCTAGCGCTAAATACCATGCCCTTGCCCGTCGATACCTTCCACTGTGTTTGGCACGAGTGGCAGTGTGGGCACATGCTGCGTGGTGGGTGATGAGGCGTGTCGCAGGTGTCGCAGTGTTTGTAAATAAGGCGCTTTTCCAGTGCCGCCGAAAAAAATTCTTGCGCTTCTGGGTTGACCAGCGGTGCTGGTATGTGTCGTGAAGCTTCTTGACTGCTCATGCACGCTCCATAATGAGGGTTGCAGATGCATGCCTGCTTCCGAGCATGCCGCCAGTACCTTGAGCCAACGCCAAAGCGCAGTCCTTGATCTGCACCGCAGGATGGGCCTCCCCCCGCAATTGACGCACTGCCTCGATGATCTTGGTCATGCCACCGCGATTGGCGGGGTGGTTATTGCAAAGACCGCCTCCATCTGTGTTGATCGCCAACCGTCCTTGTCCCGATATGAGTTTGCCATCGGCAACAAACCGCCCACCCTGTCCCTTGGCGCAAAATCCTAAATCTTCCAGCTGGATTAGCACGGTGATGGTAAAGCTGTCGTAGATCGAGGCATACCTTATGTCACTTGGCCTTACACCCGCTTGCTCGAAAGCAGCAGCCCCAGACTGCTTTGCAGCTGATGAGGTGATTTCCATGCGTGCGCTGTTGATATACCCCACAGATTCGCCTCCACCTATCAGGCGCACCAGTGGCCTCTTGAGTGTGCGGGCAATCTCGGGCCGAGCTAGGATCACAGCGCCGCCGCCGTCGCTCACCACGCAGCACTCCATGCGGTGTAGAGGGTCTGCAATGAGAGGTGATGCCAGTACTTCTTGCACCGTAACAAGATTGCGCAGCATGGCGTTAGGGTTGTGCTGTGCATGGTGCGATGCGGTGACTTTGATCCAAGCGAGTTGCTCGGCTGTCGTCCCAAATTCATGCATGTGGCGTTGCGCGGCCATGGCATAGCTGTTGATTGGAACTAGGCCGAAGGGGGATTCGAATGGCGCCTCAGGCGCGAGCAGGTTATAGGCACGCGCCTGGGTGCCGCTGGAGCCTTCCGAGCGAGGACGGCCTGCAAGTGTAACAAGTGCAACATTGCAGTTACCAGCCTCGATGGCTTGCGCCGCATGCCGCACATGAATCAGATAAGAAGAACCACCGGTGTCGGTGGACTCGACATAGCGAGGCTTTAGTCCCAGGTAATCCACCATCGACAGTGGCCCCAGACCTGGCGCATCACCAGCGCAAAAATAACCGTCGATGTCGGCTGCATTAAGGCCCGCATCCTGCAAAGCACCACAGGCGACTTCTGCGTGCAACTGCGCCACGCTCTTATCTGGCGCGTGGCGTGTGGGGTGCTCGTAGGCCCCCACGATGCAGGCACGTGCGCGGTTCACAATTTGATTCATGATGGTAACCTCAATACATCTCGCGCTAGAACGTTGCGCTGGATTTCGTTGGTGCCACCGTAAATACTCGAGGGTAAAGCACGGAAGAAAGGTCCAAGCACATCGATTTCGGCGTTGCCTACCTTCACCATTCCGACCAGTTGAGCGATGGGCCCTGCCGCGCGAATGACTTCGTCTGCAATAGCCTGAAAACTTTCTGTCGAAATTACTTTCAGCATGGAGATATCGGGGGGAATCGGTTCACCTCGTTTGACGATTTCAATGAAGTGCTCGTAGCACGCGGCATGGTCTTCAACCTGCATGCGCAGTTTTGCAAATCGCTGTGCGAACGCGGGGTCTTGGTGCAACCCGCGCGCATCTGCTAAGCGAGATAAAATTCCGAGTGCGTAGTTTGGATATTTGGGGCTACCCAAGAAAATACGCTCAAAACCTAGCAGTGCTTTTGCAATGCCCCAGCCTTGATTGGCGCCGCCAACAAGGTTTGACGCTGGCACACGCACGTTTTCTAGGAATACCTCACATAACTCGCTGTGACCGGCTACATCCTTGATCGGTCGAACACGAATACCAGGTTGATTCATTTCTACCAGCAAGAAGCTAATGCCAGCTTGCTTTTTCGCTTGCTTGTCAGTTCGGGCCAATAAGAAAATGTGGCTTGCATCGGTAGCTAGCGTGGTCCATATTTTCTGCCCATTGATCACATATTCGTCACCCTCGAGAACGGCTTCCGTGCGCAGTCCCGAAAGATCAGAGCCAGCGTTTGGCTCTGAGTAACCTTGGCACCAAAGGTGTTCGCAGGCAATAATTTTAGGAAGCCAAGTTTTCTGTTGCTCGGGCGTGCCGTGTTGAATTAGCAGCGGGCCGACCATCAAAATCCCCATGTCGGCAAATCGAGAGACGCCCCAACGCTCATGCTCCTCGTAAAAAATCAGCAGCTTTGGTGTAGCCAGTCCCATCCCGCCGTGTTCTCGTGGCCAGGCAGGTGCGATCCATCCTATCTCGAACATCTTGCGGTACCAGAAACCAATCTCATTCCAGAAGAGTCGCCGTGCTGGATAGCGCAACTCGTGCGGATAATTTGCCTCCAGATACGACCGCACTTGTTGTCGAAATACTTCGTCAGAAAGTACATTCCAATCGCTGATTTGCTGAATGCTCATGCTTGGGCCGCCTCGAAAGGTGCTGCGTGATGCGCATATCGGCTCACGTGCTCGTCTGAATTGCCAAGCCATGCAGAGAAGGTCAGCGCCCGGTTCAAGTGAAGGCTCAGGTCGTATTCGTCGGTGAAGCCGATAGCGCCGTGTAATTGAACAGCCATACGTGCGATACGGTCCAGCGCATCCCCAGCTCTGGCTTTTGCTCGACTCGCATAGCAGGCGCGTTCGTTGGGCGTGCAACCTGCGTCGACTTTTGTGCATGCATGCTGCGCAACATCGCGTGCCATCTGCTCAGCGATATGCATGTCAACTGCTTTGTGCTGAAGTGCTTGAAATGAGCCGATCGCCTTCCCGAATTGCATGCGTGTGCGTAAATAGTCTTGCGTCAATGTGTTGATAGTGCGCATTGTTCCTGTCATGGAGATCGCTGCCATGATGAGTGCAAAGTCGCGCGCCTTTTCGGCTGCCGCCCAAGCCTTTGCTGGTGGACCTAGCATTGATGATTCGGATACTGCAACGTCATTCAGATGCAGCCATGCTGTAGATGTGCCGTCGCAGCGCATTTCGCGCTGCACCATCAGGCCGGGTGCACTGGAGGAAATCTGCAACGCAGGCAGACCACTGGTCTGAGTAAACACGAGCAGAAAGTCGGTTGCATCGGCTGGAGTAGTAAAACGCGCGTTTCCACGCACGACCCAGCCATCGACTTGCTTTGCGCATTGCGCTCCTTCATCCATCCAAGCTAGAGCAGGAACTGCGCTACCGTTGACTGCTTCGTTAAGCAATTTAGAGCGTGCAGGTCCATCGGACTCCACCAGCATCGTCATGGCAAGGACACCTGCAGCAACAAGAGGTTCGGGGCCTGCACCGGCGCCCCATTCATAGATCAACTGGCCCATCTCACTCAGGCCGATGCCAAGCCCTCCATCAGCCTCAGGAACTAGCACTGACAACCAACCAAGCGCAGCCATTTCAGTCCAGATGTTTGCGTCAAAGTCGGGTGTTCTGTTACGGCATACACGAATGCGCGCCGAAGTGCAGTTGCCTTGGGCGAACTGCCGCGCCGTATCGGCAAGCATGCGTTGCTGGTCGTTTTGTGGTCGCATGATTTCCTGAAGCCTTAGTATTTTGTTGCCAAGCATATGCAAAGCCATTGGCCTTGACAATTGACCTTTATTGGACGCACTCGAACGCAATTCATCTTAGGATAAAGCTTGTGTTCGACATATGTCTAATAGGTCGGAGTGCGTTTGGCCTCGATCGCATCGATCGCGGCCGCATAGTCCGGCCCCGCTAGCAGTCGGCCTTGCTGAAGCAAATTAAACTCCCACTCGCCTGCAAGTGTGCCCTCCATTGAACGTCGCAGTGCTACTTTGGCTGCGCGCAGGGCATCCGCCGATCGGCATGCCAGATCTTTGGCAAATGCCTGGCCTTCATCCAAAAGTTTGACCTCGTCTTGCGCGAGATGGGTAGCCAGGCCAATGCGAACAGCCTCCTCGCCGTAAACGCGCTGGGCACGCATGATCATGTTAGCGGCGCGCTCCATACCGATGAGGCGCGGCAGAAGGTACATAGCACCTAAGGGCGGAATGCAGCCAATGGCCGTCCAATTTTCATGAAAGAATGATTTTTTTGAAACCACACGGAAATCAGTGGCCAGCGCAATGTCGCAGCCCGTGCCGACCGCGGCTCCATTCACAATGGCCACGGTGGGCTTGGAGCACAGTTTGATCATGCGCACCACACCTTGGAAAAAACCATATACATTTTTTTGAACTTCGTCCGGTGTCATTTTCTGAACTTCACGCAAAAATGCTTTGTCACCGCCAGATGAAAAATCGGGACCATTTCCTGTGAAAGTAATGACCCGTACCCCAGGGTCAGCATCGTAGGCCTTGATCACTTCCATCACTTGCCCGATGAATTGCGGAACCAGACCATTGCGAGTTTCGGGACGATTGAAAATGATTTGGCCTACGCGGTCCACAATGCAGGTCTGAAGTTCTTGGCTCATCTTGGCATCCTCAAAATATGCGTTGTTAAATAATTATTGCGCTGCAGCAGCGCGCATCAGGTGTTTAGCAATAGTGATTTGTTGAATCTGAGTTGTGCCTTCATAGATTCGAAATACGCGGACGTCGCGGTATAGGCGTTCAACCACGCTGTCCTGCATGTAGCCTGCGCCGCCAAATATCTGTACAGCCCGGTCGGCTACACGGCCGACCATCTCGGAAGCAAACATCTTGCAGCAAGATGCCTCCATCGAAATATTGGTACCAGCGTCGCAGCGCGCTGCGCTGTCTATAACCAGCGCGCGAGCCGCGGCCATCTCGGCCTGGCTATCTGCGAGCATGGCTTGAACGAGCTGAAACTCTGCAATCGGTTTACCGAACTGACGCCGCGTCATCGCGTACTTTAGCGATTCGTCAATTAGCCTGCGCGCAATACCAACACATATAGCGCCCATGTGAAGTCGGCTGCGGTCAATGCCCTGCATAGTTAATTCAAAGCCTTTACCTTCAACACCCAGCAAGGCGCTGGCTGGGAGCTTGCAATTGTTGAATGCTAGCTCAGCCACATGGGTGCCTTGCTGACCCATTTTTTTCTCAGGCTTGCCGCGTATAAGGCCTGGCGTATCACCCGGTACTAAGAATACCGATACACCTTTTCCGCCAGTTGAGTCCGGGTCACTGCGTGCTACCACGATGAATATGTCCGCAATGTCCGCGTGCGTGATGAAAGTCTTGCGGCCATTGAGCACCCATGTGCCATCGGATTGTTGAGTTGCTTTCGTTTTGAGTGCGGCGGCGTCAGAGCCAGTCTCAGGCTCGGTCAAAGCAAATGCCGTGACGCTAGCGCCTGTCGCAATAGCGTTGAGGTACTTGTCTTTCATCGCTTGACTGCCACCAACTAGAATGGCACGACCACCTAATCCGTTGTTTGCACCAATGTAGCCTCGAAAAGCAGGTGCCGCGTAGCACAGTTCAAAAACGACGCGCATTTCTTCCGACGCGTTGAGTTCAAGTCCACCATACTGCTCTGGCAAGGTCATGCCATAAAGCCCCAACTCACCCATACCACGCAGTAGATCGTCTGGAATACGATCCTCAGCAGCAACCTGAGCCTCTGCTGGAATCAGTCGCTCGCGCACGAAGCGTGCAACAGCTTCTGTGAACTGAGCCAAACTATTAGCGTCAAGAGCCACTGTGTATCCTTTGGTTTTGGGTATGGTTATTCTGCTTTGATATCGGCTTTGCGAATTACATCACGCCACTTGGGTAATTCGCTGCGCATCAAAGCGGTCAGTTCCGATGGAGGCCCGCCCGCTGGCAAGGCGCCAACATCTTCGAGCCTTTTTATAATTTCGGGGTTCTTGAGGACTGTCTGGAAGGCATCGTTCAAGCGCTTTACTACCGCTTCAGGTGTGCCAGCCGGCGCCACCATGCCGAACCATGCCGTCACCTCAAAGCCTGGGTATGTTTCCGCAATTGTGGGAACATCGGGAATTGATGGCAATCGCTGGGCCGAGGCGACGGCAATGGCTCTTAATTTACCCGTCTTCACATGGGTGTTGGCAATGATGGTGCTGGTAAACATCATGTGGACTTGACCACCTAGCAGGTCGGACTGAGCTGCTCCTTCGCCTTTGTAGGGAACATGCAGCATCTTAATGCCCGCGACGTTACTCAGTAGCTCGCCTGAAAGATGCTGGGTGGTGCCGACACCTCCTGTCGCGTAAGAATATTTCCCGGGGTTTGCCTTTGCCAGCGCTACCAGTTCACGCATGTTGTTGGCAGGCACGCTGGGGTGCACCGCGAGCATGCTGTACGAGCGGGCGAGTAATAAAATGGGTGCAAAGTCCTTAAGTGAATCGTAGGGAACGTTAGCTATCAAGCTTGGGTTGACAGCCAAGGGACCAATGGTTGAGAGCCCAATGGTGTAGCCATCGGGCCCGGCTTTGGCGATGGCATCTGTTCCTGTAATGCCATTGGCACCAGGCTTGTTTTCAACGAACACGCTCTGACCCACGGCCTCACCCAGTTTTTGCGCCATCACGCGAGCTAGCACGTCAGTGGGGCCGCCGGCCGCATAGGGCACGATCATTCGTATGGCTTTGCTGGGATAGGCTTGTGCATATGCGGCAAGTGTGAATGCATTAGAGCCTAAAACGAATAACGCGAGTAAACGCACAGTCATATTTCTGATCATTTTTTGCCTTTTAGCGTTTGGGGGTTGAACTGAGGGTGTTGACCATATTGCGTCATAGCTTTGGGTCTGACAATTGAACTTTGTTTAGCTCGATGGAAGTAGATTCAACTCACCAACCACCGAATGAGAGGCCACCATTCACACTGAGTGTCTGCCCAGTTATCTGTGAGGCTGCATCGCTTGCAAAGAACCTCACTGCTTCGGCTACTTCCTCTGCTGCAGGTGCACGCCCTAAGGGAAAGCGAGACAGCGCTTTGTCAAAGAGGTGGCTGGCGAAGCTTTCGGTGGCAAACACGCGATCCCAACTGGGGGTGTTGGAGGTTATGGTCAGGGCCACTGAATTCACTCTGATCTTGTCTCTGGCCAATTCTTTGGCGAGTGCCTTGGACATCAGGATAATTGCAGCGCCAGCTCCACCAATGATTGACTCGCCCGGTGTCGGATGCCGTGCCGCGTCTGATCCAATCATCACCACACAGCCACCGCCCGAATCTCGCAGGTAAGGCAATGCTGCATGCAGAGGCAGAACACGGCCCATGACTCGAATACGAAACCCATCCTCAATTTGAAGGGCAGTCATCTGAGAAAAGGGCATAGGCCCGAGCAGGCTCTGCGCACCGGAACTAACCAGCACATCCATGCGGCCCATGCGTCGAGCAGCTTCAGCTGCGACATAAGCGCAGCTTGCCGAGTCGCAGGAGTCGCCTTGAATGAACGAGGACATGGGTGACAGCTCGCGCAGTATTTGAGCGGCTTTCTCACCTGCTTCGGCAGACCGTCCGCTGATCGTGATGATAGCCCCATCGCGCGCCATGCGTTGGGCTACGGCAAAGCCAATTCCAGCTGAGCCTCCCGTAATTAATACGGCCTTTCCTTTCATCGATACCGCCGCTGGACAAACTCAGCAACGCAAACCGGCTTGGCCTGTCCTGCACATTCGACACTCATGTGCCAAGTCAGCTGCAGGCCGTTGTCAGATACTTCTTCGCAGGCCAAGAGCTTGATTAGGCAGCGCAGGCGGCTGCCCACAGGGACTGGCGCAGGGAATCTTACTTTGTTCATTCCATAGTTGATACCCATGCGCGTTTGATTGACTTGGATGGCCTTTGCATACATGCTTGGAAGCAGAGACAGGGTTAAAAACCCATGAGCGATGGTTGTCCCGTAAGGCCCATTTTTGGCTCGAACAGGGTCAACGTGAATCCACTGGTGGTCTCCAGTTGCCTGCGCAAACAAGTCAATTTGTGCCTGCGTCACTTCGATCCATTCGCTGGTTGCAACCTCTTGCCCGACACATGGTGGCAGCTCGTCCAGGGTTTCGAAAACTCTCATGTCTTGTCTCCTTCGGTCATGATCACCACCAATTTGCCCACCGCTTGACGGGATGCAATCAGGCTTATCGCCTCTGCGCTGCGCTCAAGAGGAAATCGCTGCGATACATGGGGTCGAATGAGCCCTTGGGCATACATCGTCAACAATTCGCGGTGGCTAGCATCAAACTTGCCGCGTTCGCGAGCGATATATTCGCCCGAACTCACGCCAAGTACGTCGCAGCCCTTGAGCAAGACCAGATTGAGAGGCAGCTTTGGAATACCTGATGCGAATCCAACAACCAGATAGCGGCCTTGCCAAGCGATAGCGCGCATAAAAGATTCCGCGTATTGGCCACCGGTAACGTCGAGCACAACATCAGCGCCTAACGCTCCCAGGGACTCTTTCAGTGTTTTGCCGAAGGCACGAGCGCCATCAGGGTCCATGCTTTCAGCTGGATAGACGAGACCGGCCTGAGCGCCATGCAACAAGGCAATATTGAGCTTTTTTTCAGAAGAGGCGGCGGCAATCACGCGGGCGCCTAACAAGCAGCCCAACTCCACAGCCGCAAGGCCAACTCCACCGGATGCGCCGGTCACGAGTAAGGTTTCTCCTGGTAGCAACTTCGCACGCTCACGCAATGCATAAAGAGCAGTGCCGTGACTGAACATAAGTGCTGCTCCGTCTGCCATTGGCATTCCATCAGGAATGGGTAAACAGCGGTCAGCGTTGATCACCAGCTCCTGCGCCAGACCTCCCCATAAACACCATCCTATGACACGATCACCCGGGCTCAGGTTTTGCACGCCGGTGCCAACCTCATCAACCACACCAGCTACTTCTCCGCCTGGTGAAAACGGCCGTGGGGGACGCATTTGGTATTGATCATTGATGATTAGTGTGTCGGGAAATCCAAGTGCACATGCATGTACGCGAAGCCGAACTTGACCAACGCCAGGTACAGGACTGGGTACGTCCTCTAAAACGAGAGCTTCCGCGTTGCCCACGGTCTTGCTGAGGAGTGCTTTCACCTTTGGCTGCGTGGCAAAATTAGCCGACCATTGTGAGACCGCCACTTACACTGAGCACCTGGCCGGTGACATAATTTGAGGTTGGCCCCATGAGGTAATGAACGGCGTTTGCTACATCTTCAGGTTGGCCCAGTCGGCGAAAAGGAATGGCGCTTATCAATGCCTCACGCAAGCCTTCAGATGCCTGCGTGTTAAACAAGGGCGTGTCAGTCGGGCCTGGGCACACCACATTCACGTTGATCTGGTAGCGTGCCATCTCACGTGCTAAGGACTTTGTGAACGCGATCAGTCCACCCTTGGTGGCAGCATAGGCAGTCTCGCCCATGCTGCCGACTCGGCCTGCGTCACTGGCGATGTTGACGATCTTTCCAGCATTAGCTGTCATCATCGATGGCAGTACGAGTTGTGTCAGACGCATCGCGCCTAGCAGGTTTACAGCCACAAGTCGCTCCCACAACTCGGGATCATTCTTTATGAATGGGCCGACCTTGTCGAAGCCTGCGGCATTAACAAGTCCATCTACTCGGCCGTGCTGTGCCATAACTTTCGCGGAGAATGACTTGACTGATTCCGGATTGGCCAGGTCGAGCGCTGTTGCAAAAACGGATCCCTCGCCTTGGAAAGTTTGGGCGGTATTTGCAGCGCCCGTGATGTTCAGATCGCCAATTTCGACCGTTGCACCATGACCGGCCAGTAGTAGTGCTATTGCCTTGCCAATACCAGATGCGCCGCCAGTGACGATAATGATTTTGTCTTTTAGTTCCATGACTTTTTCCTAGGTCTGCAAGTTAGACGATCGCGCCAAAAAGCTGGCAACAAGTTCTTGCGTGCGCGGATGTGCAAGGCATGTTTGCACATTCTCGCGCTCGATGAAGTAACCATCGTGGCCAGTTTGAAACGCGGCATTGATTGCGGCCTTCGCTGCTTGCGCTGCATGAGGTGGTATCAAAGCGAACTGGCGAATGACGGAATTCGCCTTCTCCTCAAACTGCGCTGCAGGCACCGCCCATTGCACTAGGCCTAGCGTTAGAGCCTGAGCTCCGGTAATGATTTCGCCGCTTAAGATCAACCTCATGGCAGCAGCACGTCCGATAGCCCTAGGCAGGCGCTGGGTGCCTCCAGCACCAGGCATCAGGCCTAACTTAACTTCGACCAGGCCCAGTTTGGCTTCGTCGCAAGCAAATCGCATGTCACAAGCTAAAGATAACTCAAGGCCACCGCCAAGTGCGCTGCCCTTGAGTTCAGCGAATGTCGGCCGGGTGAGTGCCTCGATTCGAGAAAATAGTTTCTGATAGCGCTCGCCCGGACCCGACTGCACCTCAATAGACTGGCTGAAGTTAGCCTCAATTTGTTTGAGGTCTGCGCCGCCCGAGAAGAGCTTGAGGCCGCTGCGGATGCGCAGAATTGACCAATCTTCCCGCGGCTCCAGATTGTCTAATAACTTATGAAAACTTGCAACCCAAGCATCATTCATAGCATTGACAGGGGCGCGAACCATCGTGATGGTTGCGATGGAATCGGCTACAGAAAGCTCAAGCATTTGGACTCCTTAAAGTGACCAGGCCACGCGCGTGCCTTCGTCGATGGCTCGAACCGCATCAAGTTCGCTAGCGACGTGCGCGCCGCCCACGACTTCGACTTTGACGCCTTTTGCGATCAATTCGTCGGCCAGGGTGCGGTTGATTTCTTGGCCAGCACAGACGATCACGGTATCTACAGGCAGCAGCATTGGCTGACCGTTGAATGTGATGTGAAATCCGTCGTCGTCTACCCGCTCGTAGGTGCATCCAGTCATGGTCTTGACCCCACGCCGTCGCAATTTGCTGCGGTGAATCCAACCGGTGCTCAGGCCCAGTCGCTGGCCGACTCGAGTGTCTGAACGTTGAAGCAGTGTAACCTGTCTAAGTATGTTTGGGGTACTCATTTCTTTGAGGCCGGTGTGCGATTGCGGCGAGGTGTCAACGCCCCAATCATCAAAAAACTCCTCGGGAGTTTCGCGATGAGAAGCTAAATGGTTTGAGGTCAGCAACTCAGCCACGTCAAAGCCTATTCCTCCCATGCCTATGATCGCCACGCTTAGACCTGCGGATTTGCGCCCACTGATCACATCGACGTATGACATGACCTTGGGATGGTCTGCACCCTTGAACGACACAACGCGTGGCAAAATCCCAGTTGCCACGATCACGCGGTCGAATGCGCCTGAAGCCAGATTCTCCACACTGGCATGCACATTGAGTCGAACATTCACGCCAGTTCGCTTTAATTGCTCTTGAAAATAGCGCAAAGTTTCAGCAAACTCGAGCTTACCTGGTATTCGCATTGCAAGATTGAACTGACCGCCGATGACGCCTGACGCTTCAAATAGCGTTACACGATGGCCTCGTTCGGCTGCCTGTGTAGCTGCTGCGAGTCCGGCAGGCCCAGCGCCCACCACAGCTACATTCAATTTTTTTTCAGGGGGAGGCGACATAAATTCAAGCTCGCGTCCTGCCTTGGGGTTGACCAAGCAACTGGTCGCCTTCATGCTGAAAGCATTGTCTAAGCAAGCTTGGTTGCACGCGATGCAGTTATTTATGGTTTGCGGCAAGCCTGATTGAGCTTTTTGCACGAAGAACGGGTCGGCCAAAAGACCACGTGCCATTGAAACCATGTCGGCATCGCCACTGGCCAGTAATTCCTCTGCCAACTCGGGTGTATTGATTCGGTTGGAGATCACAACCGGAATGCGCACAGTCTTTTTCAGCCGTGCGACCGCAAAGCGAAAGGCGCCGCGGGGCACTGAGTATGAGATGGTGGGTACGATCGACTCGTGCCAGCCAATGCCGGTGTTGATCATGTCAGCGCCGGCCGCCTCTATGGCCTGAGCAAGCGTGGCAATCTCTTGGGCAGTGCACCCACCCTCGGCTAGGTCTAGTGCCGAGATTCGGTAATCAATGATGAAAGAGGGCCCACAGGCCGAGCGGATGCGGCGTACGATTTCCACTGGGAATCGCATGCGGTTTGCGGCGCTACCGCCCCATTCGTCAGAGCGATTGTTGCAACGCTCGGTGGTGAATTGGTTGATGAGATAGCCTTCGGAGCCCATGACTTCAACGCCGTCATAGCCAGCCGCTTCGGCCAACCTCGCGCAACGTACGAAGTCTTGCACTGTGAGCTCGACCTCTTCAGTGCTGAGTGCGCGCGGTGTGAGCGAATTGATCGGTGACCGTATGTTGGAAGGGCCTACAAGGTTAGGAATTTTTGCATTGCGCCCTGCGTGAAGGAGTTGCAGTACGATTTTCCCGCCGTGTTCGTGTACAGCAGCCGTCACCGGCATGTGCTCGCTGACCTGCTCCTGGCCAACAAGCATGGGTGCACCTGGTTCGATCAAACCGTCTTCATTGGGAGAGCAACCGCCCGTGACAATGAGGGCCACGCCACCTTTGGCCCGTTCGCCATAAAACGCAGCCATTCTCAGGGTTGGCTCATCCTGCATGTCGATTCGAGTGTGCATCGAGCCCATGATCACGCGATTGCGCAGGACTGTGCGGCCCAAGTTCAAAGGCGCTAACAGGTGGGGGAATGAGGCTGTCGTCATGTGTTCATTCCTTGCGATTTCGTACACCGCGAAAGTCAGGCTTGCGCTTCTCGCGGAAAGCGTTAGAGCCTTCCTTTGACTCGGGAGTTTGGTAGAACAGTGCCAGAGCTTCTAGTCCAGCATTGCCGATCCCGCGAATGTTGTCACTGTCAGCGTTGAAAGATCGTTTGGCAATGGCCAGAGCAGTCGGGCTCTTTTCCATCAGTTCGGCACACCATGCTTCGACAGTCGCATCAAGTTGTTCGTGAGGAACAACGATGTTGACCAGGCCCATGTCTAACGCTTGGGCTGCGCTGTAGCGGCGGCAAAAATACCACATTTCACGCGCTTTTTTCTCGCCTACGATACGCGCGAGGTAGGCTGTTCCCCAACCTGGATCAACCGATCCAACCTTGGGGCCAACTTGACCGAATATTGCTTTTTCAGAGGCGATGGTGATGTCGCACATCGTTGCAAGTACATTGCCTCCACCAATAGCATAACCTTGGACGCGTGCGATCAAGGGAACGCGACTGTCGCGGATCAGGGTCTGTAGCTCCTCAATTGGTATGCCAGCGACCCCACGGCCCGGGTACTTGCCGTCGTGGGTCGATTGGTCGCCACCGGTGCAAAAAGCTCTGTCGCCCGCGCCGGCCAGAACGATCACGCCAATAGATGGGTCGGCATCTGCATCGCGAAGCGCCAAGATCATTTCCTCTACAGTGTCGGAGCGAAAAGCATTCATGACTTTCTCGCGGTTGATGGTCACGCGTGCGATGCCGTTTTGCTTGGTGTAAGTGATGTCGTTGAATTCCATGATCGTATTTCCTTTGGTCTAATGAAAAATGCTGAACTACAGTGGGTCCCATGAGAATACGTCTTGGGAACGTTCCAAAGGAGTGAACTGAGCCCGCATGGCGGGTATGGCTTGATTAGCAATCTTCTCTGGTGTCCAACCTTCTGCGTTGTGTACAGAGCGTACTGGGCGAGGCTGCGAAAATAAAAATATTTCGTTGGCACGCACACCGAAAATTTGCGCCGTCACATCAGAGGATTGGTCGCTTGCTAGGTAGACAGCCAGGGGCGCAATTTTGGCCGTCTCCATGGTCTTGAGACGGTTGACTCGTTCAACTTGATCGGGCGTGTCGGTTGGAATGCTGCTGATCATTCGACTCCACGCGAATGGCGCAATGCAGTTGGAGCGAACGTTGAACTTTGCCATGTCCAGCGCCACTGATCGCGACAGGCCCACAATACCCAGCTTTGCTGCCATGTAGTTGGCCTGACCGTAGTTTCCGATCAGAGCGGAAGTGGACGTCATATTCACAAGTGCCCCGCAACCTTCACTTTTGAAGTGCGGCGCAGCAGCGCGAGCCATAAAGAATGAGCCCTGCAGGTGAACATCTATCACAGACTGCCACTCCTGCATTGACATGTTGAAGAAGAAGCGATCGCGCAGGATTCCAGCGTTGTTCACCACGCAATCGATACGACCGTATGTATCCACCGCTGCGGCAATGATCTGCTGCGCGTTGGCCCATGTGGCAACACTGTCCGTGTTGGCAATGGCATTACCCCCAAGCTCCTTGATTTCCTCTACTACCCGCTGCGCTGGCCCTTGGTCTAAACCTTCGCCGGCCAACGATGCACCGATGTCATTGATGACCACCGAAGCGCCTTCCGCCGCCATCGCCAAGCCTATGTCGCGGCCGATGCCCCCGCCCCCGCCCGTGACCACCACCACTTTGTTCTGTAACCAGCCAGCCATGTCATCTCCTTGTGTACGTTATAAGGGTGCAATTAAACTGCACCAGCAGTTTTGAGTGCTTCAATATCGGCGAAGTCAAAACCCAGATCACTTAAAACGATGTCAGTATGCTGGCCCAGTGAAGGCACGGCGCCCATGTGCGGGTCATCCTCTCGGTTCATGCCTGGCGGAAACAGGGCGCGCAGTTTGCCCACGGGGGAATCAATCTCGGTCCACCGATCACGGGCATGAAGTTGCGGGTGATCCCAGACAGCTTGCATGTCGTTCATCAACGCGTTGGCGATTTCGGCTTTGTCTAAGCGGGCAACCAATTGCGCACCCGTAAGGCTGTGGAATACATTTTCTATGATCAAGCCCAACTCCTTGCGCAGCGCTACGCGCTGTGGGTTACCCGAATAGGCTGGGTTTGCTAACACGTCGGGTCGCTCCAGTACCGTAAGGCAAAAAGATTCCCACTCCCGCGCGTTTTGCACAGCCAAGATGACGGTTATGCCATTGCCTGAGGTAAATGGGCCGTATGGAAAGATTGCTGCATGCGAAGCGCCTTCTCGCGCCGGAGGTTGGGCGTTGTCATAGGTGTAGTAAAGGGCGTAGCTGGTCCACTCGACCATCGCCTCCAACATCGACACTTCTATGTGAGAGCCCTTGCCAGTGACACCACGGCGTAACAATGCGGCCAGTATGTTGCTGTAAGCATACATGCCGGCTGCGATGTCAGCGATTGAAGCGCCTGACTTCGAAGGATGTTCCTTCGTGCCGCTGATTGACACCAAACCCGCCTCACTTTGGATGAGCAGGTCGTAGGCCTTTTTGTCACGGTACGGCCCGTCAGGTCCATAGCCGGATATATCGCACAAGGTTAGGCGCGGGTGTTTCGTCGACAGTAATTGCCAAGAGATGCCCAGTCGCGCCGCTGCGCCAGGGGCCAGATTTTGCACAACTACATCGGCCTTGGCAATTAAGGCGTCCAGTACGGCTTGGGCTTTGGGGTGCTTGATGTCCAGGGTGAGGCTCTCTTTCGAACGATTAACCCAAACAAAATGCGAAGCTAAGCCGCGTGTGCGTGTGTCGTAGCTGCGAGCAAAGTCGCCGGCGCCTGGCCGCTCCACCTTGATAACGCGTGCGCCCAAGTCTGCGAGTTGGCGGGTGCAAAAGGGCGCTGCAATCGCATGCTCGAATGTGACGATCGTCAGGCCTTCAAGCGTTCTCATCTAGGACTTTCAGAAAGAGCGGGGCATCCCGAGTACGTGCTCAGCCACATACGAGAGAATCATGTTTGTTGAGACTGGGGCTACTTGGTACAAACGAGTCTCTCTAAATTTGCGTTCAACGTCGTATTCGGTAGCGAATCCGAATCCACCGTGAAATTGGATGCAAGCATTGGCGGCTTCCCATGAAACGTCAGCCGCAAGTAGTTTGGCCATATTGGCTTCTGCGCCGCAGGCTTTGCCGGCATCGAACAGGGACGCCGCCTTAAATCGCATCAGGTCAGCTGACTGCAAATTGACCCAAGCCCTTGCAATCGGGAACTGGACTCCCTGGTTCTTGCTAATAGGGCGGTCAAACACGATGCGATTGTTGGCGTAACTCACCACTTTTTCGATGAACCAGTGCGCGTCACCGATGCACTCTGCCGCGATCAACGTGCGCTCAGCGTTCAGGCTGTCTAAAATGTATTTAAAACCCTTGCCTTCTTCGCCAATTAAATTTTCAATTGGAATTTCTAAGTTATCAAAGAACAATTCGTTAGTTTCGTGGTTGACCATGTTCGAGATAGGCCTTACCGACATTCCCTTGAGTAAGGCTTGCTTCACGTCGACTAAAAAGATGGACATGCCTTCAGATTTGCGAGTAACTTGCGCCAAAGGCGTCGTGCGGGCTAACAGGATCATTAACTCAGAATGTTGCACGCGTGAAATCCAGACCTTTTGCCCATTGACAATATAGTGGTCACCCTTTTTAACAGCGGTGGTCTTTAATCTCGTTGTGTCAGTGCCGGTCGTGGGCTCAGTGACAGCCATCGACTGCAAACGCAGATCGCCGTTAGCAATTAGGGGTAAATACTTATTCTTCTGCGCTGTGGACCCATGGAGAAGCAACGTATTCATGTTGTACATCTGGCCATGGCAAGCACCTGCGTTTGCGCCACAGCGGTTAATCTCCTCCATGATTACAGATGCTTCGGCTAAGCCTAGACCTGAGCCACCGTATTCCTGCGGTACCAAGGCCGCGAGCCACCCAGCCTTTGTCAGTGAATTGACAAACTCTTCAGGGTAGCCCTTTGCTTCATCGATTCGTCGGAAGTAGTCCTTTGGAAGTTGAGCAACCAAGTTGCGAATAGCTTCTCGAATTTCTTGGTAAGAGTCATAGGTATTTTGCATTGATGATAACTATCGCCGTGATATTGAGCACTGACAATCGAATTATTTTGCTGATGATTGAGTTAATTTAAATTTAGCATGCGTTTGAAGTATCATGAAAAAGGTAATTTCAATTTAGCTAAATCCAACCCAACATAATATTCCGGACTATGCGAGACATGCCTCCCTTAATTGCGCTGCGTGCTTTCGTATCAACTGCGCGCCACCTCAGCGCTACTAAGGCTGCCGCCGAACTTTATGTCACGCTGGGTGCTATCAGCCACCAGTTACGGGCGCTTGAAGAGTTCGTTGGTGTTGATTTATTCGTGCGTGGCCATCGAAAACTGACGCTGACCGATGAGGGCGAGCGTTACTTCCGAGAGGTATCAACAGCCTTTGAGTTGATCAAGGATGCAACTAAGTTGTTAGTGGCCCCCGACACTAAAGAAACGCTCAAGCTTCGTGCTTACACAACGTTTTCCCTGCGCTGGCTGATTCCACGACTGCCAAGCTTTTACGCGCAGAACAGGTCGGTAGAGTTGGTGTTATCTACTGGCAATGAACCTGTCGACTTTATTCGTGAGAAGCTGGACTTCGCAATCCGATTGGGCAACGGTAAGTGGCCAGGCGCGATTTCAGAGAAATTGATCTCCAACATCGTTGCGCCGGTTTGCAGTCCGTCCTTATTGGCTCGTGGTCCCGCCGTGAAAAAGCCGGCTGATTTGATGCACCACGTACTGCTTCAATCAACTTGGCCCGAGCGGCGCGAGGATTGGCCGGCGTGGCTGGCTGAGCACAATGTAACGCCTCAAAATGACTTCAGCTTCCTTTATTTTGAAAGCTCAGCGCTGTCCTATCAAGCAGCATTAGAGGGCATGGGTTTTGCCATGGCACAAATGGCATTGGTGCAGGACGACATCGCCGCTGGAAGTCTGGTGTGCCCCTTTGAATTTCAACTGGACCGGGGTGAGTTCACCTACTACCTGATCTATCCAGAAGGCCGGATACTCACACCAGAGATGAAAATATTTCGAGAATGGTTGCGTGCGCAGTGTGCAACCTTTAACGACCTCTTGCCCTTGCCACACCATAAATGAGTCAGCCTGTGTTGGATCATTGCCCCTTGAACAGGGGAGTGCGTTTGGCCAGCAGTGCGTCTATTCCTTCAGCTGCATCTTGGGTTGCGGCGATGCGAGCGATCGCCAGCGCCTCTTCTTCTAGTTGCGCCTGCAGTTGAGAACCTCCGGCGCGGAGAAAAAGCCGCTTGATCTCACCATAGGCCAGCGTTGGCCCTCGCGCCAATTGCCCTGCTATGGCACTGGCTTGGTCTGTCAGCTGTTCGTTAGGCACGACAATGTCAACAAGGCCAATAGCCAAGGCCGTCGTGCTGTCTAATACCTCAGCCAGCAGCACAAATCGACGGGCACGAGCCATACCCATCCGTGAGCTAAGGGTAGCACTTGTGCCTGAATCACAACTGAGGCCGATCCGTGCAAATGCTGAGCCGAAGCTGCTTTCCTGCGCTGCAACGACGATATCGCAGCCTGCAACCAGGGAGAGTGCCCCGCCCATGACGGCGCCTTGTACTTGTGCCACCAAAGGCACTGGAAGTGCCCACAACCGCTGAAGTGCCATGTGCAGGTCGCTGGTCCACTCCTGCACGAGTGCTGGCAGGCCGCCGGAAGGTGAGTGAAGTGATCGCAGGTCACCGCCAAAACTGAAGTTGCGTCCTTGCGAGCAAAGCACCACACAGCGCAGCCCCTCGCATTGCCACAACCAGAGAACTCGCTCTTTCAGTTCATGAATTAGCGCACGGTCAAGCGGGTTCCCGCGTTCAGGCTGCGTGAGAGTGAGGGTCGCAATGCCATCTTCAAATTTAAAATCAAGCGATCTTGACACGGCTGCTCAGTACTGCAACGCTACACGGCCGATGCGCTCGCGAGCGATGACCAGTTTCATTACTGCTGCCGTGCCGTCTCCAATCTCTAGTCCCATGACATCACGCATGCGCTGTTGATGCGGGGAGTCTTTAGACCAACCGTAATGGCCGAAAGTTAGTAAGCATTGATGGATCACGTCAAAAGCATGCCGCGGCCCCATCCACTTACACATCGCAGCCTCAGCGGTGTGCCGAACACCAGCATCTCGTAGCGAAAGCGTGTGGTAACAAAGCTGCCGCACGGCGGCTATGATGGACTCACCTTCTGAAAGCGGGAACGATACGCCTTGGAACTGCCCAATTGGGCGGCCGAATGCTTCACGCTCTTTTGCATAGGCCCATGCTTCATCAAGTGAGGCTTGTGCTGCGCCGCAGCACTGCAGGCCAATCAGCGCTCGGCTGTAATCAAAGCCTTGCATCCCGATATTGAAGCCCTTACCGACCTCTCCAACCAGGCCTGTCGCAGGCACCCGCACATCATCGAAAAACACAGAGCCGCGACCTGCAACCAGGCCACCCACATCGTCAAAGCATGTGCTTGAAATGCCCTTGACAGTTGCTGGAATGAAAAATGCAGAGACGCCTTTGGCTCCCTCTTCTGGTGTTCCTGTGCGAGCAAAGACTAAGTAGGCATCTGCACGGTCAGCGAATGATATGGATGTCTTTTCTCCGTTGAGTATCCACCCACCGCTACCATCGGGGCGTGCCTTCACCTGCAGATTGCTTGCGTCGGAGCCGCCACGTGGTTCAGTAAGGCAAATTGATATGATCGCCTCGCCACTGGTCAGGCGGGGTAGCCATTCGGTTGAGATGGATTCATGAGCGTGTTTTATCAGTATGGCGCCATTCAGTGATGCGCCTATCATGAACGAGCCCATATTGAAATCGCCATAAGCGACTTCCTCGAAGAGCATTCCGGTAGTGACTCCGTCAAGCCCCATACCTCCGGCGCTCTCAGGCAAGTCCATTCCAAGAAGACCAAGATGGCCCATCTCACGCAGTAAGCCGCGGTCTAGCGAGGCTTCTTTTTCCCTTTTTTGATAATCCGGCAGGAGACGTTTGCGGGAAAAATGCCGTGCGCTATCTTGAAGGTTCTTTTGGTCTTCGGTAAAAATCATAGTTAATTAAACCGTCAAAACAACCACCTTTCAATCGAATTCTTTTTGGATCAGTTGAGCAAAATTTGATCGGTTGAGCGGAATTCGATCGGCACCAAAAATAACTCAATTGCGCGGCTGTATCAGTACGACCATCATCACTAATTATCAGGAGGCAATAAAAATGAAGATTTTGGAAGTGCTCACGAGTAACCTGTTTCGCGGCCAGACCGTCTTTATTACAGGGGGGGGCAGCGGGATTAATTTAGGAATTGCACGCAATTTCGCAGCATTGGGCGCCAACCTGACCATCTGCAGTCGTGACATTGAAAAGCTGGAGAAGGCTGCAGATGAACTGAGAGCAATTGGCGCCAAAGTGCTTCCAGTTAGCGCAGACGTTCGCGACGCTCAGGCTGTGGCTTCTGCGCTCGCTCGCAGTGAAGCTGAACTTGGACCTGCGAATGTTGTAATTTCGGGTGCTGCAGGCAACTTCACTTGTGAGGCTGAAAAACTTTCACCAAACGGATTCAAGACGGTGGTCGACATTGACTTGATGGGATCATTCAACCTAGCGCGCATGGCTTTTGAGCAATTGAAAAAGACCCGTGGCTCGCTGATTTTCATCTCTGCTGGGCTTGCTTGGCTGCCTTATTCTCATCAAGCTCACGCTGCAGCTGCCAAGGCTGGCATAGACGCTCTAATGAAAAACCTGGCGCTGGAATGGGGTCAATTCGGTATTCGTTCAAACAGCATTGCGCCAGGCTACATTGGCAACACAGAAGGCACGATGAAGCTTGCTAAAGGACCTGTGCTGGAAGCGGTGTTAGCAACAACGCCACTGGCGCGTCTTGGCAGTACTGATGATATTGGCTATGCTGCTGCATTTTTGGCTTCGCCGCTTGCATCCTTTGTCACGGGAACAGTGGTGGTTGTTGATGGCGGTCATTACCTTGAAGGCCCAGCGCTCCTCAATGCTGCCCAACGCAGTTTGTCAGCACAAACTGTATGAACACTCCAATCGTAGCGCTGGATCTGGTTGTTCGAGACATTGCATTAGCGTTTGGTGGTATCAGAGCACTGCGCGGCGTTTCTATGAAGGCGCCTGCTGGCAAAATTACTGCCGTCATCGGCCCAAATGGCGCAGGTAAAACCAGTTTGTTTAATACGATTTCTGGTTTTTACCGTCCGAACTCGGGCCGCGTTATTTTGGGAGGTACTGACATTACCGACGCTGCGGTGCATGCGCGTGCAGGAATGGGTTTGGCCCGCACTTTCCAAAATGTGGCATTGTTCAGCGGTTTAAGTGTCCTGGAGAACATCAAACTTGGCGGTCACCACTTGATAAATGGAAATCCTCTGGCAGCGATTTGCGGCTTGTCTTCGTCACGTCAGGCGGAGATGGCTTTGCGTGCAGAAGTAGAGCAGCGCGTGATCGATTTTCTAGAGTTGGACAACGTGCGCCATAAGCCTGTAGAGGCGTTGTCGCACGGTCTTCAAAAACGCGTGGAACTCGCGCGCGGATTGGCTATGCGTCCCTCAGTGCTGCTCCTAGATGAGCCAGTGGCAGGCATGAACAGAGAGGAGACAGAAGACATGGCTCGCTACATTCTTGACGTTCAGGAGGAGTGGGGTGTCACTGTTGTGATAGTAGAGCATGACATGGGGTTGGTTATGGACATATCCCATCATGTAGCAGTGCTAAATTTTGGTGAATTAATTGCGCAAGGCCCTCCCTCGCAAGTCGCCAGTGATCCCGAGGTGATCAAGGCATATCTTGGCAGTGAGACAAGCGCTGTTTGTGCATGACTAACTTGTACATTTTTATCGAGTTCGTGTTGCTAGGCCTTTTGGCCAGCGGCTTATCTGCGCTGATAGCACTGAGCTTTGTACTTGTCTACAAAGGTACGCATGTCGTGAACTTCGCTGCCGGTGAGGTGATGATGCTGGGTGCCTATCTTTACTATACAGGGGCTGTTGTACTTCAACTGCATCCCGCAGCAGCGCTCTTCATTTCTTTAGTGGGTATTTCCCTTGTCAGCGTTGCGATTGAGGCATTTGTGCTTCGGCCGCTGGCGGGTCAACCAACCATTTCAATCCTAATGGCCACCATTGGAATGGCCAGTCTGTTGCACGGTAGTGTAGAAATTATCTGGGGGCAAAGTCCGTTGGAGACGCCAGCACTGCTACCGCGTTTTCCTGTGAACTGGGGAGAGGTCATGATTCCTGGGGCGGCAATAGGTAATTTTGTGATTTCCAGTTTGTTGATCGCGGCGGTGGTGACTTTCTTTCGCTTCACGCAAACTGGAATTGAAATGCGAGCCACAGCCAGTGATCCAGTAACGGCTGCCTCGCTTGGCGTGGATATCAGAGCTGCACAGCGCATGACATGGATCTTGGCTGGATTGACTGGCACTTTAGCCGGCACACTGATTGTGAGCTCGGGGAGCGTTTCGCCGGCGCTGGCTTCGGTTGCGTTGAGTGTTTTTTCTGTAGTGATTCTTGGCGGCCTTGACAGTGTGACTGGAGTGATCTTGGCCAGCCTCATCGTGGGTGTTCTTGAGAGTTTAACCGTTGGCTATATTGATGGAAAAATGAGAGATGTTTTCCCTTATGTGGTGGTTTTGGCTGTGCTGGTGGTTCGGCCCTTTGGGCTGAGCGGCACACATGAAATAGAAAGGCTCTGACCAATGCGCACGGGTGTATTCTTTGAGAATTACGGTGCTGAAGAGCAGTTGTGGGACTCTCAAACTGCGAAGACCATGATGGCGGTTTTTGTTGTCGCTTTGTATCTGCTGCCATTGTGGGGTTCGGACTATATGGTAGCCATGGCTTGCATCGTTGGCATTCATTTGATTGCAGTAATGGGCCTGAACATCACAACTGGCAGCGCGGGCCTGATTTCATTGAGCCAAGCCGCTTTCATGGGTGTTGGTTGCTATGCAGTGTCGTGGTTTGCACGTTGGGGTATTCCCTTTTGGTTGGCTCTTCCAATGGCGGGTTTGCTGGCGGCGTTAATTGGAATGGTTGTTGGCCTGCCCAGTCTGAGGGTCAAGGGCATGTACTTCGCCATCGCGACACTTGCCGCACACTTTGTACTGAGTTTTTTGTTCCGAGAGTGGACTCCTGTCACGGGCGGCCCAGGTGGAGTAAATATTCCTGCAGCTAATTTTTTTGGTATTGAGCTCGTGGGAGATCACAGGATGTTCTACCCAATCTACATCTGCGTGCTGCTGCTCGGATTGGCCGCTGCCAACATCACGCGAAGCTATGTAGGCCGTGCGTTCATTGCTGTTCGCGATCGTGACATCTCAGCTGAAATTCTGGGCGTGAACTTGCTGAGGTACAAAGTCTTGGCTTTCATGCTGGGATCTTTCTACGCAGGTGTTGCAGGTGGACTGCTCGGCTATTTTTATGGCGCCATAACTGCGGAGTATTTCACCTTTGGTCTGTCGGTATTTTATGTAGCAGCAATCATCGTTGGCGGTTTAGGCCGAGTTCTGGGAAGCGTGCTTGGCGCAGTCTTCATGACTTTTGTTCCGGAATCGTTGCGCCTCATGTCCAGCGCATTGTCTGGCTCGATACCATCACTTGCCAATTTGCTTTTGCCAATGGGGCAAGTGGTATTTGGCATATTGATCATCATATTTCTAATTTTTGAGCCACGAGGTTTGGCGCAAATGTGGGCGCGCGTCAGACGTGCTTTCCACTTATGGCCTTTTCGAACTTGATTCACCACTTCACTTCACAAGGAGACAACCATGACCCGAAACCGCAGACAAGTCTTGAAGACCGCAGGTGCTACCGCTTTGCTTGGAGCGAGTGCTTGGCGCCCCGCCTTTGCCAAGGATAAAGCCGATATCGTGATCGGTGCTGCGCACCCGATGACCGGTTTTATGTCATTCGCCGGTGTTGCCAGCAATTACGCAATGGGAGACTATATCAATTGGCGCAACCAGAGTGGTGGTGTTCTAGGGCACAAAATCCGCTATGTCGGTGAAGACAGTGCCTACAAAGTCGATCAAGGGGTTGCAGTGGTCAAAAAAATGATTGCCTCAGAAAAGCCCTCGTTCATCTTCCTTGACGGCTCACCATTGTCTAAAGCTGTTGCTCGCGATGTTCTTGCTACCGGCACAGTGATGACAGGTGGCTTTTCCTCTTCGGAGGCGCTACTCGATCAAACACTTTACCCTCACCATTTTTTGTCAGGCCCAACATTTGGGGCGACTTGCCAGATCTTGATGGAATACATTGGGCGCATCGCCAAGGCAAGCGGCAACGTGCCTAAAATTGCACTGGTCACTTCGGATCAGGAGTGGGGCACTGAGTCCAACTTTCATTTAAAGGCACGCGCCGAAAAACTTGGCCTGCCAATCGTCCAAGATATCGTCACCAAGCCTACAGGAGTTGACGTGACCTCCGAGGTTGCAAAACTGCGCCGCTCAAAGCCTGACATTGTAATTTTTCAAGGTTACATCATGAATCCGGTGCCTGAGTTCGTTCGCCAGATGCGTGAGGCTGGTATCAATGCGCAGGTAATGTCGACAACGTATGGCGTGGACCGGATCATGTATGACGCGCTGGCCAAAAACGGCGAACGTTTGACGGGTGTAATGCCTTATCGCTATGGCTACGACACTGATTCAAAAATGATGACCACGATGCGCGAGTATGTGGCCAAGGTTCGACCGCAGCAGGAGTCAATCTCACTTTTCTATATCCATGCTTGGTTGACGGGCATGATTTTTTGTGAAGTGGCCGAGCGGTGTATCAAGGCAAATAAAAACCTGACCTTGCCAAACATGAAAGCAGCACTAGAGTCAATTAAGGATTGGGATACAGGTGGACTGACTGGCCTATTGGCTGACCTGAGCACGCACCAGATTAAATCTGGTCGCGTCTACAGTTACGATCCAGCATCCAAACGTATGGAGCCTGCCAGCGGATGGATTCGAGTTTAATTCAAAGCGCTGCCCAGGGCCCTGGTAACGCCCTGTCCATCGAAAACCTAGAGGTCGTTTATAACCACAGCATACAGGTGCTGCGTGGACTGTCAATCGTGGTTCCTGAGGGCAATATAGTGGCGCTTCTGGGCTCAAATGGGGCTGGTAAGACCACAGTCCTAAAGGCTGTGTCAGGTATTTTGCCAATGGAAAACGGCCAAGTTGCCAGTGGCAGACTGGCTTTTTTCGGGCAGGATATTGGTGCGTTTCCGGCGCACCGACTTGCCCGAGCGGGTTTGGCTCATGTGCGAGAGGGTCGGCATGTGTTTGAAGACCTCACGGTGGAGGAAAATCTCAAAACTGCGACAGCTGCGCTCAAAGGGCGCGAGAGGGTACCGGCGATTGACATCAGCTTGGCCTACACTTATTTTCCCCGCTTGGAGGAACGACGTGACCAGTTGGCTGGCTACTTATCCGGAGGAGAGCAGCAAATGCTCGCTATCGGCCGTGCCCTGGTCGGCCGGCCACGGCTTATGTTATTGGATGAGCCCTCGCTCGGATTGGCACCGCTCATAGTGAATGACATCTTTCAAATCATCCGACGCATCAACACCGAACAAAAGGTATCGATGCTGATTGTGGAGCAAAACGCGCGGCTCGCACTGGACGCGGCGGACTACGGTTACATCATGGAAAACGGCCGTATTGTCCTGAATGGGAGCAGTCAGACCTTGAAAAGCGATGTCGATGTACAGCGCTTTTATCTTGGACAGAATAGTTCCGAAGTTGCGCAATTGAGCTTTCGCGACGTCAAGCACTACAAGCGCAGAAAACGTTGGCTTTCATGAGTGATGCGAGCGCCCAATTGCGAGACCTTACTTTGCCGCAGCGCCTGTTTTACTGGGCGAGTGTGCGTTCACAGGAAGTGGCATTAAGGCAGAAAGATATGGGCATATGGAAGCCAGTAACATGGGCTGATTATGCATTGGAGGCTGCTAGCTTTGGACTCGGCTTGGTTGAGTTAGGCCTGCAGCGGGGCGAGCATGTTGCGATTCTTAGCGAGAATCGGCAGGAGTGGGTATTTGTGCAGATGGGCGTCGGTTTGGTTCAGGGTGTGCCAGCTGGGGTCTATCCTACATCGCCAACGCAGGAAGTGGAATACCTCCTAATGCTGTGCGAGGCCCCATTTATTGTTTGCGAGGATCAGGAGCAGCTGGATAAGGTGCTTGGGGCTCGCGAGCGCTTACCCAAGTTGCGCAAGGTCATCGTGATGGACCCTAAAGGACTGCGCCACTACGATCGCAGCGGTATCCTGGAATTCAGTGAGGTCTCGGCTTTGGGACGCGGCATCTCGGCTCAGCAACCTCACTTAATTCAGCAATATCTTCAGCGCCAGGACATGAGCGACACAGGCCTTGTGGTGTTCACTTCGGGCTCCACGGGAAGGCCGAAGGCCGCGATGTTGTCATGGCGTGGTCTGTGCCGTGCGGGTGAGGGCTTGAATGGTGTATTGCATGCAGTGCCAAGCGATCAAATCCTTTCCTACTTACCACTTTGCCACATGGCTGAGCAGATGTTTGCAGTGCAGGTGCCCCTCACGACCGGTGCAGTGGTGAACTTTGCCGAGAGTATTCGCACAGTGCAAGAAGACCTGCGCGAGATCTCACCACAGATCTTTTTGGCTGTGCCACGCATTTGGGAAAAATTTCACTCGGCCATCGAAATTCGCATGCACGAGTCTGGCGGATTGCGTTTGTACTTGTATCGCATGGCGATGCAAGCGCTTGGTGCCCACGCGCACTTACCACGTGAGAAGTGGACTTTGACGCAGCGCGCTCAAGCGTGGTTTTGGCATCTGTTGGTGCTGCGTGCTTTGTTGAACTTTGTGGGACTTCGCAAGTGCCGCATCGCGGTGTCGGGCAGTGCGCCAATTTCGCCAGACATCCTGAAGTTTTTCAAGACGCTGGGACTATCGGTGCGAGAGGCCTACGGATTGACCGAAGCCTCGGGCGCTAGCAGCCTTCAGCCAAGCGACGAGTCGCCGGCAGGATCAGTTGGCGCCCCCTTCCCCGGAATCGAAATGAAGTTGGCCCAAGACGGCGAAATATTGCTGCGTGGCGACGTCGTCTTCAAGGGTTACTATAATGCGCCCGCTGCGACGGCCGAGGCCATCGACGGCGACGGCTGGCTGCACACCGGCGACGTCGGTCTCATGGAGCCAGGCCCGATGGGAAATGAACTTCGCATCGTGGACCGCAAGAAGGACATCATGATCACCGCTGGTGGCAAGAACATCACGCCAAGCGAGCTGGAAAATGCGCTGCGAGTGTCGGCTTATATCAAGGAAGCCATCGTCATCGCAGACCGTCGCCGCTTCGTGGCCGCGTTGATCCAGATCGATCCGGAAAGCGTGGGCAAGTGGGCAGAGGAGTCAGGCATTACGTATACCAACTATAAGAGCCTGGCCGAGCTTGCCGAGGTGCAATTACTGATTCAACAGGAGATCGAAGCCATCAACGCACGGATGCCACAGGTGCAGCATGTGCGCAAGTTCCATCTTCTGACTAAGGAGCTCGATCATGACGACGGCGAAGTCACAGCCACGATGAAGGTCAAACGCTCAAGCGTCGAAAAGAAGTACAGCGACGCCATAGAAGCGATGTACAGCCAAGTCAGCAAGGCCCCGGCATGAATGCCCTAGCAATCGCGAAGGGTTGGACTGCTGTCAGCCCACGCTTTACCATCGACCGGCCCAATCAACTGCTGTGGCGGGATGACGTGCCAGTGAAAGTTGCGCCTAAGGTTTTTCAGCTGCTGTTGTACTTGCGCGACAAGCCGGGACGTATCCTTGAATTCGAGGAACTCCTCGATGCGGTGTGGCCGCGCGAATTCGTGCAACCTGAAATCCTCAAGACCTACATTCGAAGCATCCGAAAATTGCTTGACGACGATCCTCAAGCACCTCGGTTCATTGAAACTCGGCCGCGCAGCGGTTATCGATTCATCGGGCTATTGCCCGATCGGTGCGACATCGCCGATATGGCGCCGGGAGGACTCGTAGGGCGCGAAAATGCGCTCACCAAACTGCAGGCGGCGCGAAGTGCAGCTTTCACGGGGCAGCGCCGCATGGTGTTCATCGTAGGAGAAGCCGGTTCTGGTAAGACCCGCGTGCTCGACGAGTTCCTCGCGTGTAACCATGATGATGGCTGGATCGTGCTTCGGTTGGACTGCGCTGCGGCGCGCCATGCCACCACATTCTTGCCCAGCCGTGATCTGTCGGTGCTGCTTGCTCAACAACCTAATGCACTCGGCAATTCACTGACGTCACAGCTGCAAGGGCTTGCGCAGGCAAAACCGACGGTTCTCGTCATCGACAGCTTGCAAGGCGCTGATGGGTTGCTTTTGGAAGCCCTGGCGCGGGTCGCCATGAGCCGCGCTCCACTTAACCTACTGGTTGTGGCGAGCTATCGCGCTTCAGCTGTCACGGAAATAGACAGCAGCGTACGTAACCTGATGATCGACCTGATCGTGCATCGCTGCGCTCAGGAAATACGGCTACAACCGCTGGACTCCAGCGAAGTGCGACAAATGGTGCTGGCTGGTATTACCGCAGACCTTCCGCGAGGTGCACTCGACGCGATCGGGCGGCAAGCTGGCGGTAACCCGTTCGTCGTCAAGGCGCTGATGGAGTGCATAGCAGCTCAGGTGCAACAAGATGGCACCAGTCTGCTGGTGGACATGTTGGCAAGCAGAGACAGAGAGGGAGAACTCGTGGCAAATGCGGTGCCACTGGAGATTCGTTATGGTCTGGAACTTCAGTTGCGCGAACTGGGCCAGCGCACGCGCAGCATTCTGGAGTGTGGCAGCAACAGCGGCTTGCTGTTCTCAGCGTGGTGCGTGTCTAAAGTCCTAGGCATACCGCAGATCGAAGTGGAGGAGCTGTGCAGTGCGATGAGTACCAGCGAGCAGTTGCTGCGCGGCAGTTCGCCCTATGTTTTTCCAGATGGCAGTGTGACGGCTGTTTATGGTTTTCGAATCCCACTGCATGCGCGACTTCTGCTTGGCGGCCAGACTCCGGCGAGGCGCGAAATGGTCCAGCAGCGCTTTACCCAAGCCGTCGAGGAGTTCTGGGGCGACGACGTCCCCACAGTCGCTGCGCAGATGACCCGTCGATTCGAGGCCGTTCACGATTGGTCTCGAGCCGTGCACTATTCCAAACTCGCAGTCGCCAATGCAGCGCGCACTGCTTCCGGCGACATCGTGCCTTTGCTGGAGAATGGCTTGCGACTGGCAGAACGATTGCCTCAGCAAAGCCGTGCCGTCGAAAAGGAGTTCTTTCTGCGCCAACTCGCGCAGCATTAGGCGAATGCTTGCTCTACAGAAATGTCAAACATCAAACTCTTTTTTCCACGATAACCGAGCGGCGCAACCCCCAGCCAATTCACGCCATCACCATTACTTCACCCCTGCTTCAGAGGCGCAAGCCTATAGTGAGTCTAATTAATCATTAAAGGAAGAATGACTATGCAGGGACAAACGCAGGGTGTAGCGATGGCGAAGTTGGTGCTTGGCGATTTTGAGACATATTCGCGCACGATCAGCGAAGCCGATATCCAGCGCTTCGCCGATGTCATCGAAAGCCATCATCCCATCCACGAGAGTGACGAATTCGACACGCCGCTGGGCCCGGGGCGCCTGGTGCACGGCCTAATGCTGGCCGCACTGATCTCGCGCGCCATCACGGCATTCGCGGTGCGCCATGATCTTAAGGGTGTGATGTCCGCGACTCAGTCGAAATTTGTCGCACCGGTTCGCGCAGGCGATACAGTGACTGTCAAGCTGACTTATTTGGGGCTCGTGCCTGGCAAGCCGCGCCTTCGCTGTGGCACTGAAGTAACCAACCAGCATGGCAAGGTCGTCATGGTGGGTGAGGTGCAGGAGCACATCTTTGTGGACACGGCCTCGGCCTGAAGCGCAGCCGGAGCAAGCAGCAGTGGCAACACTTTCCGAGTTCAGATCATGGCCCGTGGTCGAGGTAACGAGTAACTTTGGCGCGGCTGAGATGGCCGGCAAGCTCTTGGCCGACCTGGGCTGCCCCGTGACACAACTGGCGATCGAGTCGCCCCAGAGCGATCTTGAATCTCACGAGATCGAATTGCATGAGCTCGTCTCACGCGGCAAGGATCGTGTGGTTACGAATTGGAGCGACTCAGACGCGCTTGCCCAATTGCTGGCCGGCGCTGCCATCTTGCTGGTCGACCGGGAGGGCATGCAGAAAATCCAGACCGCGCTTGGATCGCTGGAGCTGTGCGCGCGCTTTCCTTCGCTGACCGTGCTGGCTTGCACTTGGTTTGGCATAGAGGGGCCCATGGCGCACTGGCACGGAAGCGAGGAAATCGTGCAAGCGGTTACTGGCATCATGTCCATCACAGGGCCGCTAGGTGGCGCACCTACCCGCATCGCCGGTGCGCCCATGGCGTTTTCTGCAGCGATGTATGCCGTGACCTCAGTCATCGCTGCGGTGCTTCGAAAGCGCGATCCCAGGGATGGTGATGAACCTGCAAGACTCCTTGACGTGAGCGTCTACGACGCAGCGCTCTCGTTCCACAGCTCTTCACTGCCGGTTTACTTTCTCACTGGTCAAGCTCCGGCTGGAGTTGGGAATCGGCACCGCATGTGGGCGCCGTGGAATTCATACCAGTGTGCAGATGGCTGGGTGATCGTTTGCACAGGAAGCAATGCGAACTGGGTGCGCCTTTGTGAAACCATTGGAAGGCCTGAGATGCCTGGCGACCCGCTGTTTGCAAAGTCGGAAGATCGTTTGACGAATATCGATGCGCTGGACGCGAATATCACCGCATGGACTTTGTGTAGACCCGTGGCTGAAGTCGAGCAGGTGCTCAACGATGCGTCGATCGCAGCGGGCTCTATCCTCGCGTTGCATGACGTACTGGTGCATCCGCAGTTTCTCACGCGAAACTTGCTGGACGGTGCATCGAACGGTCGCCACGCAGGTCCCGTCTTCCACCTTAACCGTGAGCCCTTGGAGCCTGCCCATGACTAGGCTGGAAGGCATCCGAGTGCTGGACATTGGCCTGAACACAGCTGGCCCTTATGCGGCGCGGCTCTTGGGCGACTTAGGCGCAGACGTGATTAAGGTCGAAAGTTTGGAGGGCGAAGGCACGCGCGCCCTTGGCATGCGGTATGGCGATACAGGCTACCTTTTTCACAACAACAATTTCAACAAACGCAGTGTCTCACTTCACGTGCAGCACCCGCGCGGACGCGAGATTTTCCTAGAAATGGTGGCTCAAAGCGATGTGGTCATCGAGAACTTCGCCATCGGCACCATGGACAAGTGGGGCATTGGTTACGAGGCCTGCCGACAAGTGAACCCGTCGATCGTGTTCTGCGCTATCAAGGGATTTGGCGAGTCGGGGCCGCTATGCAACTTGCGCGCATTTGACACTGTGACGCAGGCGCTTTCAGGGATCATGGACGCGACCGGCGAAATGGGCTTGCCGCCGCTCAAGGCCGGACCCTCCGCATGTGACATTCTCAGTGGCGCTCTGTCCGCTATGGCGGTCATCTCTGTGCTGGCGGGCAGAAAGGCGGGGCAGGCGCAGTTCATCGACACAGCCTTGTTCGATGCAGGCGTTTTTTCCTTGCTACCGCTTTGGCCTCTGGCAAAGTTGGGCCGAGATACCGCTCAGAGTCTGGGCAATAGGCACCCGCTGCATGCGCCTTTTGCGCACTTTCGCTGCAGCGATGGGCTTTTGATGGTGACGGTCACGTGCGACGTGCATTGGCGCTCGCTGGCGCACTGGCTCGAGCTTAATCCGCTTTGGACGCGCAGCATGCGCAAGCAGCGCGAGGCCGACATTGAAGCGGTCCTCGCAGAACTTGTGTCAACGCACACGGCGCAGGAAGCGGCAGAGAAGCTGCAGGCGCTAGGTGTGCCGGCCGCGCCCGTGCTGGACCTTGCACAGGTGGCTCAGAGCGAGCATATGAAGGCGCGGGGCATGATCGGTGACGTCGAGCATCCGGTCTTTGGCAAGTTGCCGCTGATCAATACAGCGCTGGCGACTGGCCGCACCGGCCGTGGCCCGTGGCGGCTGCAGCCGGTGTTGGGCGAAAGCAATGATGAACTGCTAGGCAAGCAGTTGGGTCGCGAGGGTGAGCTCGCGGCGTTACGAAGCAAAGGCGTGATCCGCTAACACGGGGGAAGACAGTATGGATTTCGAATTCAGTGAAGAGCACAGGATGTTCAAGGACAGTCTAGAGCGCGTTAACCGCGAGAAGATCGAGCCGCTGATGGCTTCTTATCCGAAGGACGATCCGCTGCCGTACGAGGCTTGCGAGCGCATTCGCGAGATCCTGCTGCCGTTCGGCATCCACGGTGCGCGCGTTCCGCAGGAGTATGGTGGTAGTGGCTTGGGCGCTGTAGGGCTGGGCATCGCTGCGGAGACGCTTCCCTACGAAGCTTTCGAACTTCTCATCTGTATCGAGATCATTGCGCTGAGAATGTGCCTAGGGGGCTCCGAGGAGATGAAACGCAAATTTCTGCCGCGCTTGATGGGGGGTGAAAAATTTGGCGCCTCGGCCACGAGCGAGCCAGACGTGGGATCCGACCCGCGCGGCGTGCGCACACGCGCTGCGCTTCAAGGCGACAACTACGTGCTCAACGGAACCAAGATCTGGGTGTCGGCCGGATCAGTGGCCGACTATCTGCTGGTAGTTGCCACTACCGGCAGGGATGACAAGGACAAGGCGATCATCACGCCCTTCTTCGTGGACACCGCCGAGTCGCCAGTGGTGGTGAGGCACCTGGACTTGATGGGTATTCGCCAAAGTCACATCTGCGAAATCTTCTTGGATAATGTGACCATCCCAAAGGAAAACATGTTCATTGAAGCGCAGGGCCATGCGCATCGTGTGCTGACTGCTTCATGGCTGGGCCAGCGCGCTGTCGTCGGCCTTTACAACATTCGGTTGGCCGAGCGCGCCTACGATTCCGCGTTGCAGTACGCCAAGGAACGCGTGCAGTTCGGCAGGCCAATCGCGGCTTTTCAGTCCATCCAGAACACACTGGCTGAGATGCGTGCGCTCATTGACAGTAGCAAACTGCTGTGCTACCGGGCCTTGTGCATGTCGGACAAGGGGCAGCGGCCCGATGTTGAGTCCTCACTGGCCAAGTTTTTCGCGTGCGAGGCGACACTGAAAGTCACGAATGCAGCCATTGAAGTTCACGGCGCCTTTGGAATCACCAAGGAGTTCGCCGTAGAGAAGTACTTCCGAGATGCGCGCGTGCTCGCATTTCCCGACGGCACCATCGGCATTCAGAAGCTGATCGTAGGCCGTGAGATCACCGGGATTCGTTCCTTCTCATGAGAGTTGGCCCATGAGCGCCACTCGACAGCTTGCTCGCTTTGCCACCACACTGCGTTCAGATAAGCTGCCCACGCAGGTGGCTGAGATGGCGCGGCGCTGCTTGCTCGATTGGCTGGGCGTGGCGATCGCGGGCAGCCGCCAGCCTCTTGCGCCCTTGCTGCTGCAAACGTTCAAACAGATGGGTGGCAACGCGCAGGCGACGGTTGTCGGTGCGGGCGGGCTGCGCACATCCGCGGCGCAGGCAGCGGCTTGCAACGCCACGTTCGCCCACGCCATCGATTATGACGATGTCCACATGCCATCGGGCGTGCACGCCACCGCACCGGTGTGGGCAGCGGCGATGGCCGTTGCGCAGTGGAAGGAGGCAAGCGCCTGCGAGGCTACAGCCGCATTTGTGGCGGGCTATGAAGTCATGGTGCGCATTGGCAATGTCGCTGGGTTCGCGATGATCCAGCGTCACTTTCACCCCACCGGTACGCTTGCCTATTTTGGCGCTGCTGTTGCGGCCGGTCGACTGCTCGGCTTGTCTGAGCAGCAAATGGCCACAGCCATTGGCATTGCTGGTGGGCAGGCTGGGGGACTGACGCAGGTACGTGGCTCGATGAGCAAACCTTTCTTTGCTGGCCATGCTGCGCACGGCGGCGTTTTGTCAGCGTTGCTGGCGTCAAATGGCTTTGAAAGCGTGGGTGATATGTTGGAAGGGGCTGAGGGGGTTTTCGCCACCTACGCCGAGGGTATCGACGACAGTATCGCTATGCAAGAGCTGGGAGAGCACTACGAGTTGCTCAACAACCGCTTTAAGGTCTATGCCGCCTGCGCGGTGACGCACCCGGTGCTCGATGGCCTGATGCAGTTGCGCCGCGAGATTGACGATGCTTCGCAAGTGCAGGAGATCATTGCCTACGTGCATCCGTATGCGACTGAGTACGTGAACCGCCCTCAAGCTAGGACGGGCCTGGCCGGCAAGTTCAGCATGCAGTACTGCGCCGCGGTTGTTCTATTGGACGGTCAGGCCCAAGAGGTGCAGTTCACCGACAAGCGGGCAGAGGATCCCACCTTACAGGCGCTGTGCGAGCGCGTAAAAATGGTGGGCGTCCCTGGTATGGCGATGGACCGCTGCGAAGTGCAAGTCAAACTCGTGGATGGACGCACCCTGCATTGCGCGGTCAGCGAGGTGCTCGGCTCGCCCACCCGTCCAATACCATTGGACGACCTCGAACTGAAGTTCCGGAGCTTAGCATCTGTCACATGCGACGAAGCGACCATCAATGCATTGATGAATAGCCTGCGCACCTGGCCGAATGTTGGCGTGGACGAGTTGCTGAGCCTGGCAAGCCGCTGAAAGCTTTCAGGGCTTGGTCTCAATTTTCACGTTGGCGGCCTTGATGACCTGGCTCCACTTGGCGACTTCGTTTTTGACGAAGCTACCGAATTCATCTGGGCCCATTGGCATCGCCTCCATGCCCAGTGTTCGCAGTTTGTCTTTTATGTCGGCTGTCGCGAGCAGCTTGGCAAGCTCGGCGGACAGCTTGTCTTGGATGGGTCTGGGCGTGCCCGCAGGTGCAAACAGGCCATACCAGGTCTTGACGTCTAGACCCGGTACGCCGGCTTCGGCAAAAGTGGGCACGGCCGGCAGAGCTTCGTTGCGCACCGTTCCAGTGATGGCGATGGCCTTGAGCCTGCCGCTGTTAACGTGGGCGATGGCTGAAATCGGAATCGCGAAATAAAGCTGGACTTGCCCACCCATCACGTCCAAGATGGCTGGGCCGCCGCCGCGGTAGGGAATGTGTACCAACTTGGTGTCGGTGAGTGTTGCCAGCATCTCGCCAGTCAGGTGTTGCACTCCGCCGCTGCCGGCGGTCGCCACGTTCAACTGGCCGGGTTTGGACTTTGCCAGCGCTACGAGTTCCTGCACGTTGTTTGCTGCAAATGCCGGATTTGCCACAAGCAACAGCTGTGTGTAGGAAACGCCCCCGATGGCGGCGAAGTCCTTGATGGGATCGTAAGGGGTGGCCTGCAGCTGGGGAACAACGCTGTGGTCCACGGTAGCCAGTAGCAGCGTGTAGCCGTCGCGTGGCGCCTTGGTTAGCGCTTCGGAGCCGATGATGGTGTTGCCCCCGGGCTTGTTGTCAACCACCACCTGCTGGCCGAGCGACTCTGAGAGCTTTTGCGCGACGATGCGAGCCAGGCCGTCGGTACTGCCGCCGGGCGCGAAAGCCACAATCAACTTGATTGGCTTGTTCGGATAGGACGCCGTTTGCGCAGTGGCCGTTGCACCGAATGCAGCTATTAGGTAGAAAGCCATCCAACGTATCGAAATTGAAAATTTCATTTTCATTCTTTGATATTTATTTGTGCCCGCATCAATTTAAATCTTTCTCCAGCTGATCAGCTCACAGCCTTTAGCCGGGCGGCAACACGGATCAGGGCCAGTGAAACGGTTGTCATCTTTACATGCATGGCTTTGTTACACCCGATCTTATGTTCGCGCCCGATTGGAGGAGTGAAGCTGGGGTAAAGACTGCGTGAAGCTTCTTAGCGGTTTCGGAACACAGGCTTACGCTTGTTGATGAAAGCATCCATTCCTTCCTTCTGGTCTTCGGTAGCAAACATGGAATGCATGAGGCGCCGTTCAAATTGAATGCCGTCCGAGAGCCCGCTTTCGAATGCACGGTTGATCGATTCTTTAGCTGCCATGACGGCTAAGCTAGGCAGTCTGGCAATGGTGAGCGCGGCTGCCAAGGCCTCATCCATAAGTTTGTCCGACGGCACCACGCGACTGACGAGTCCGGAACGCTCAGCTTCGGCGGCGTCGATAATGCGGGCGGTCAGCACCATGTCCATCGCTTTAGCCTTGCCCACGGCGCGGGGTAGCCGCTGTGTGCCGCCCGCACCCGGAATGACGCCGACGGTGATTTCGGGCTGCCCGAACCTTGCGCTCTCGGCGGCAATGACTATGTCGCACATCATCGCTAGCTCGCAGCCGCCGCCAAGAGCAAAGCCGTTCACCGCGGCGATAACCGGTTTGCGCAATGACCTAATAGTCTCCCAGTTTCGGGTGATGTAGTCGCCCTTGTAGGCGTCGGCAAAGCTAAGCGTTGCCATGACACCAATGTCGGCCCCGGCGGCGAAGGCCTTGCCGTTGCCGGTGAGGACTATGCAGCCTATTGCTTCATCGCGCTCGAAGGCCAGCAGCGCGTGCCCAAGCTCGTCCATGAGAGTGTCGTTCAGGGCGTTCATCTGCTTCGGTCTGTTAAGCGTTACTACGCCGACCACCCCCGCTTCGACGCGTGTTTCCATCAATCCATAGACCATCGCTGCTCCTTAGTTGGTGACAACACATTATGTGGCGCACCCCAAAACTTCGCACTTGAATTGAATTCAATCAGTTCTGGAAAATGTCAATAGTCAGAAACGTATTCCTCGTCCACTATGTCCTTGTCCAGTATGGATAAAATTAAGGAGAAATGTGGCATGTTGAATTTACGCAATCTCGCTAGTTGTGCGCTTGCTATTGCGCTCCTTCCCAATTGGGCCGTGGCGCAAAATTGGCCTTCACAACCTGTTAAGCTCATCGTGCCATTTAGTGCAGGTGGTCCAACAGACGCGTTGGCAAGGCATGTTGCCAAGCAGTTGCAGGCTGGGCTTGGTCAACCGGTTGTTGTTGAAAACGTGCTCGGCGCTGCGGGCCAGATAGCGCTGGAAAAAGCCACCAAGTCGCAGGCCGATGGCTACACCATCGTCATCAGTGCCAATACCATCCAGACCATTGCGCCGCACTTGGGTAAGCTGCCCTACGACACGATCAAGGGGTTCACGCCGCTGGGCGGCTTGGCTGGTTTTTGCTATGGGTTGACGGTCGGCGTGAAATCACCCATCAATTCAGTGCAGGATCTCGTGGCCAAAGCCAGAGCGACGCCCGGGAGCGTTTCCTCCGGCTCTGCGGGCGTAGGCACCGGCACCGAGTTGACCATCAACCTCCTGGCGCAGGTTGCCAACGTGAACTTCAACCAGGTGAGCTACAAGGGCTCCGCGCCAGTGATGCAGGACCTGATGGGGGGGCACATCGACTTCAGCTTTGAGGTGATCAGCAACGCGGTGCCTTTATGGAAGCAGGGCGCCATCAAGGTGCTGGCCACCAGCGGCAAGACGCGACACAAGGTCATCAACAACGTGCCCGCGATGAACGAGATCTACCCAGGTTTCGAGTTTGTCGCATGGTTCGCCATGTATGGCCCGGCGGACATGCCCGCGCCGATCGTGAAACGCTACTCCGATGAACTGCTCAAGATCCAGAAGTCTGCGGAGTACATTGCCTTCATCGAGGACCGCGGCTTTGACGCCGTGCCCGCCACTTCGGACGAGCTTGGCAAGATGACGCGAGACGAACTCATTAAATGGGGCGACGTCATATCCAAGATGCCCCGAAAGTCCTAAGGCCCATATGACAGTGCGCGAATTCGAAAACGCCGCCGAGCTGGAGGCCGCTGTGGGCCAAGATTTGGGTGTCTCTGGCTGGTTCCCTTTAGACCAGGGGCGCATCGACGGCTTTGCCGGCGTGACAAAGGACGATTTTTGGTTGCACACTGACCCAGAGCGCGCGGCGCGCGAGAGTCCGCACGGCAAGACGCTGGTGCACGGCATGCTAACCTTGTCGCTGATGGCCCACATGGCTCGCAGCATATGGAAGCTCAAGACGATGACGAGTGGCCTGAACTATGGCTACGACAAGACACGCTTTCTCTCGCCGGTGTTTCCGGGTGACCACATACGCCTGCGCCGCACTTTGCTGCAAGCCGAAAACACTGATCAAGGCTTGCGCTTGCGCTTTAAGGATGTGATGGAAGTGCTGGGCCGCGACAAGCCCGCCTGTGTCACCGAGAGCATCAGCCTTTACCGAACGGATTGAGGCCATGAACGCATTCGATTTAAGCGGCAAGGTCGCGATCATCACAGGTGCAACGCGCGGCATCGGCAAATCAATTGCGCAGCACCTGGCGGCAGCGGGCGCAAGCGTTGTCGTGAGTAGTCGTACCGCTCAGGCCTGCGAAGAAGTGGCGCAGTCGATACGCGACAGCGGCGCTCAAGCCATCGGAGTTGCTGCCAATATTTCGAAGAAACCCGAACTCGAGGCGCTCGTGCGCCGCACGCTTGAGCACTGGGGCCGTGTGGACGTCCTCGTTGCCAACGCCGCGTCCAACCCTTACTACGGGCCCATGATGGGGGCCAGTGACGAAGTCTTTGACAAGGTCATGCGCAACAACGTGCAATCCAACATGTGGCTGGCAAACATGGTGTTGCCTGGCATGGCCGAGCGCAAGGACGGTGCTGTAATTTTCGTTGGCTCCATTGGTGGGTTACGCGGCCGCGCTGCGCTTGGCATCTATGGCATGTCCAAGGCCGCCGAGATGCAGATGGCGCGATGCATGGCGCTCGAATGGGGTCGGCACAACATCCGCATCAATTGCATTGCGCCAGGACTGATTCGCACCGACTTCTCGCGCGCCATCTGGGAGAACCCCAAGCTGCTGGCCGAGCGCGAGCAGCTGTTGCCGCTGGGTCGCATTGGCGAGCCCGACGATATAGGTGGCATTGCGCTTTTGCTGGCCAGCAAGGCCGGCGCCTTTATCACTGGTCAGGTCATCACCGCCGACGGCGGTGAGACCACATGAGTGCAAGTCAGCCCCTGTAAGGAGAAGAAATTGGGACCGTTAGCCGGAGTGAAGATCGTCGAATTCGCCGCTGTTGGCCCCGCCCCGATGTGCGCCATGCTCCTGGCCGATTTGGGTGCCACCGTAATTCGGATCGATCGCGTCACCGCCGTAGAGCTGGGTAGCAAGCGACCGCTGCAGTTTGACTTGCTGCTGCGCAATCGCCAAGTGTTGGCATTAGACCTGAAGACGGTCCAAGGCCGTGAGATGGCGATGGAGGTCGTTGCGGGCGCTGACGCGCTGATAGAGGGAATGCGTCCAGGCGTGATGGAGCGCCTGGGCCTGGGTCCTAAGGAGTGCCTGGAGCGCAAACCCAAGCTTGTCTACGGCCGTATGACTGGCTGGGGCCAAACGGGCCCTCTGGCCGCCGCCGCCGCGCACGATCTGAATTACATCGCGATGACTGGCGCACTCGATGCGATTGGCCGCGCGGGCCAGCCGCCTAGCATCCCAATCAACTTGCTGGGTGACTACGCGGGTGGGTCGCTGTACCTTGCGCTTGGCATCTTGGCCGCCTTGCGTGAAAGCGAGCGCTCGGGCCAGGGGCAGGTGGTAGACGCAGCGATTTTGGATGGCGTCACCTCGCTCATGACCAGCATGTTCGGCCTGTTGGCTGCGGGCATGTGGAAGCTCGAGCGTGGAGCCAACATCGCCGATTCTGGAGCACCTTTCTACGACGTGTACGAATGCGCCGATGGCAAGTTTGTGTCTGTGGCGCCAATCGAGACGCGTTTCTTTGAGGAAATGCTGCAGCGGCTGAAGATACCGAAGGGCGACTACCCCAACCGCTGGGATCGCACGCAATGGCCTCGACTGCGCGAGACCTTGGCCGCTAAGTTCCACACCCGCACGCGCGACGAGTGGTGCAAGACACTTGAAGGCACGGATGCCTGCTTCGCCCCCGTGCTCACGATGGCCGAAGCGCCCCATCACCCGCATTCCGCACTACGCAAGATGTTCGTGGAAGTTGACGGCGTAAGTCAACCAATGCCCGCACCACGTTTCAGCCGTTCGGTGCCCGAGCTGCCCAAGGCGCCAAAATTAAGCACACGCGACGAAGCACTTGAATGCCTGCGCGGCTGGTTTGGGGAGGATCGGTACACTCAGCTCGAGCAGTCAGGCCAACTCGCGGCGGTCCAGGGCGGCGGCACCAACTAAAGCAATGAGGAAATGAAGCCATGATCATCCAGTCTCAAGAAAATGATGTAGCCACCGTTCGCATGAATGACCCTGAGCACCGCAATGCGTTCTCCATGCCAATGCGCATCGCTTTGCTGAACGCATTTCGCGCGCTTGAAGCCGATCAGAACGTGCGCGCCGTCGTGTTCACTGGCGGCGACAAGCAGTTCTGCGTCGGTGGCGACATCACAGCCATGGGAAACCAACCCATGGGCGCCGCGCTGGACCGCATGCGCATCGTGCACGACCTGGTTCGGCTCATAGCGCAAAGCAGCAAGCCGTTCATCGCGGCCGTCGAGGGTTGGGCAGTCGGTGGGGGGCTGTCGCTGGCACTGCTGTGCGATACCATCGTCTCGAGCGATATGGCCCGCTTCAAAGCCGGGTTCGGCGAGATTGGGATGGCACCCGACACGGGTATTTTGCATTCACTACCCGCGCGCGTGGGCACGGGTCGGGCTCGCCAAATCCTTTTGTACAACGAAGTCTTCAGCGCAAAGCAGGCGCTGGACTGGGGCGTGATAGACGCCATCGTACCCGCTGGTCAAGCGCAACAAGAAGCTATGCGATTGGCCAACATATTGGCAGCTAAAGCCCCGTTGCCGATCGCTCTGACACGCTCAGTTCTGGCCTCTGGCCTTGACGATGTGCTGCTGCGCGAGCGGGAAATTCAAGCGATGCTGTTCAGCTCCACCGATCATGAAGAAGGCAAGTCCGCGTTTTTTGAGAAGCGAACACCTTCGTTCAAAGGTAGCTAAAGCAATGGACTTCACAGAAACATTGGCAGACGCGCGCGAGCGACTTGAATTGATTGGCCATAGCGCCGCCTCGGTGGTGCCGCGCGATACAGGTGCCGCGCGCGCGCGCGCGCTGCGCTCTGTTCAACCGGGCTTTGACCGCGCCCTGTGGAAGCAGATGTGCAGCTTGGGCTGGGCGGGCCTGCGCGTACCTGAGGAACGTGGAGGCTCAGGCTTCGATGTAAAAGCACTGTGCGCTGTGGCGCAGCAGCTTGGTGCTTCGCTCAGCCCCGAGCCCTTCATCGCGGTCGCTGCAGCCGCGCAGTTGCTGCAAGGCGATTGGCTTGACAGCGTCATGGCGGGAGAGCGCATTGTGGTGCCTGCCTGGATGGAACGCCCGCACGACTTGGCCGGCAAGAGTCATACGCAGTTTCGCAATGGCAAAGTCAACGGCAGCAAGCGGCTTGTGTCTTGCGCTTTGGCCGTTGACGCCTTTGTGGTTGAGACGAACGACGGACTTGCATTGGTTCGCCGCGATTCTCCCGGAGTTACGATCAACCCAGTCAGCTTGCATGACGGCAGCTTTGCCGGTGACCTGGTGTTTGACAGCGCCCCCGGTGAAGCGCTCGCGGGCTCGCTCGAGGGCGCTTTCGAAGAGTGTGCGCTGGCCAACGCAGCCTACCTGCTGGGCAGCATGGAAACTGCATTCGACATCACGCTGGCTTTCATGAAAGTTCGTCAACAGTTTGGCAAAGTCATTGGGAGCTTTCAGGCTCTGCAACATCGCGCGGTTGACCTTAAGATTCAGATCGAGCTTACGCGCTCCGTGATCCAAGCTGCGGCTACGGCGTTGGACGACTTGTCGACATCGACAGCAAAGCGCCACGCCCTTGTATCGCGAGCCAAAATGCGCGCGGGGGACGCAGCTATGAGCGTGATGCAGGAAGCCGTGCAATTTCACGGCGCTATGGGCATGACCGACGAATGCGACATCGGCCTGTATGCCCGCAAAATCCTCGCCGTGAAAAACGACTGGGGCTCGGCCGTCGCTCACCGGCAGCGTTACACCTCGATCGAGATGGCCCGCCATGATTGAAACGATCACCGACTACAACGCGATGGACGATGACGCGTTTCGCACGATGGTGCGCGAGTTCGTCGAAGTTAACTACCCGCCCGAGCTGCGGTTCCAGATCGGCCAGCTGCCGCACGCGATAACCTGTGGCTGGTACGCCAAGCTGGCCGAGCGAGGTTGGGTTGCACCGGCCTGGCCGCGTGAATACGGCGGCATGGGTCTCAACACGACTAAGCGCATCCTCATGGCTGAGGTGTTCGACGTGCATGGCTGCTCGCGTTATGCAGACAACGGTGTGATGATGACTGGCCCGCTGCTGATTAAATTCGGCAGTCTCACACAACGCGAGTATTTTTTACCAAAAATACTTTCCGGCGAGCACGTCTGGTGTCAGGGTTACAGCGAACCCAACTCGGGCTCTGACCTCGCAAGCCTTCGCACCAAGGCGGTGTGGAATGGCGAGGGCTGGACCCTTACAGGCCAGAAAATTTGGACGTCGCGCGCGAACCAGGCTCAGTGGTGCCACATGCTTGCGCGCACCGACAATGACAGCACCAAGCCGCAGGACGGCATCAGTTACTTCGTAGTGCCCTTAGACGCGCCCGGCGTGACCGTTCGCCCTATCCGTACCTTGTCAATGCAAGAGGATTTTTGCGAAGTCTTTTTCGACAACGTGCGCGTCTCGGCCGATGCCCTCGTCGGAGCGATCAACAAGGGTTGGTCTATCAGCAAGGCGCTCATGGGTGGCGAGCGCATATTCCTTGGCGCGGCGGCGCAATCTTTTAACGCGCTGGCAAAGCTGAGACAGATTGCCAAAGTGGTTGGGTGCTGGGGTGAGCCCGCGTTCATGGAGCGTTACGCACGATTGGCAGCCGATCTCGAGGACCACAACAGTCTTTACGAAGCTGGCCTTGAGAAAGTACGCGAAGGCGGCGAGCTGGGCCTAGAAGGCGCCATGCTCAAAGTGCATCAGACCGAGATGTACAAGCGAATTGCAGCCCTAGCCGTTGAGATCGCGGGGCCCTATGGAGGCCTAAGCAGTTCGAACCAAGCAGTTCACGAAATCCAGGTTGCTTCTACCTTTCTTGCGTCGATGTCCGGTACGATTTATGGCGGATCGTCTGAAGTTCAGCGCAACATCCTGGCCAAGCAAGTTCTGCATTTTCCCTGAAAAATATATGACAAATTTATCCTGCCATGGCGAGCGCGCCCGTGTTTTCCTAAACCCACGCTCGATAGCGATTATAGGTGCCTCTGGCGATGAGAATAAGATTGGAGGGCGGCCGATTCGCTACCTTAAGCTAGCAGGCTACAAAAAACCAATTTACCCGATCAATCCCAATCGCGAAGTAATACAAAATCTAAAGGCCTACATATCACTTCAAGCCGTGCAGGCTGAAGTTGACCTGGTAGTGATTGCTGTGCCGGCCCAAGATGTGCTGGCAGCAGTCCAAGCCTGTGTGGACAAACGCGTGAGCGGTGCGATGATTTTTTCTTCCGGTTTTGCGGAAGTCGACGAGGCTGGTCGTTTGTTGCAGCAGCGCATTGTCGATACAGCGCGCAAGGGTGGCGTCACTCTATTGGGCCCCAACTGTGCGGGTACCTTCAATGTCCGAGAAGGTCTGCTCGCTACCTTCACCAGCGGCATCATCGATAAGCCTCCTCGAATTGGATCAATCGGCATGGTGAGTCAGTCTGGTGCATTTGGCATCCACATGATCGTGTTGGCCGCAGAGCGCGACCTGGGTCTGTCGATGTGCCTTACACTGGGCAACCAATGCGACTTGGACGTCTCGGAGGCGCTGGCCTACGTCATTCAAGATGCAAACACAGACGTCATCGTGGTCGTGATCGAGGGTGTGCTGAACCCGTCGCGCTTGTTGGCAGCCTTCGAATCTGCTCGCCGCATGCACAAGCCTGTCATTGTGCTCAAACTAGGTCGATCCCAAGCAGGCGCAAAGGCCGCAGCTTCGCACACAGCAAGCTTGGCTGGCTCGGACGAAATTTTCGACGCGATCTTGAGACAAAACAATGTGTATCGCGCATATTCAATCGATGAACTGATGGATGTGGCTTATGCCTGTTCATTCAAGCGCCTGCCATATAACGACAAAGTCGGGCTAATAACGGTCTCAGGTGGCGTGGGCATTCTGATGGCTGATCAAGCTGAGGAAATCGGATTAAACGTATCTGAGATGCCCGCCGCTTCCCAAGCTGCAATCAAAGAACTACTGCCCTTTTCAGCTGCACGCAATCCAGTGGATGTGACTGCGCAAGTCATTACGCATCCGCACCTGATGGGGCCGATGTTCGAACAGATGCTCTCGGGTGGTGACTACGGATCAGCGGTCTGCTTCATAACGCACATTGCGCGCAACAAGGAGTTGTTCGACAAACTGTTGCCTTACTTCGAAGACGTTGCCCAAAAATACTCAGATCGCTTTTTGGTTCTGTCAACGCTGGCTAGCCCCGAGACGCGCAAGCACCTGGAAAGCATCGGTTATGCGGTGTTCGAAGATCCTGGTCGCGCGCTGAAGGCGATCTATGCTTTGGTCAAATTTCGCGCATCGTTCAATATGCAAGATGCTGATGTGATACCTGCTTTGCCGGCAAATGCCATTCGTGTGAAACGCGGGGAGGTGTTTGACGAGTTCAAGGCCAAAAAAATTCTTACTGCTGCAGGCATTCCGTGCGCCGCTGAAAGACTCGTAACTTCTGCTCAGGAGGCGGCCGATTCTGCGCCGAAAATCGGCTTCCCTCTCGTCATGAAGATTGTCTCATCCGATATCCTACATAAATCAGAGATGGGCGGCGTACTGCTCAATGTCAATTCAGTGGAAGAAGCGCGCAGCGGCTACATTAGCTTGATGCAACGTGCAAAGAAGCATGCACCTGGGGCACGACTTACCGGTGTGCTGATTGCGCAGCAGATCAAAGGTGGCGTTGAAACCATACTTGGTGTCATCCGCGACCCCGTCTTTGGTCCTGTCATTATGTTTGGCTTGGGTGGCGTATTCGTTGAAGTTCTTAAGGATGTGACATTTCGCTGCGCCCCCTTCGGTCCAGCACAGGCGCGCCGCATGATTCGCGAGGTCAAGGGCTATGTCATGCTAAAAGGTGTGCGCGGGGCAATGCCAGCCGATGAAGAGGCATTGGTCGATGCTCTAACGCGCCTGTCTGTCTTTGCTGCTGCGCAAGGAGATGAGCTGGAAAGTATTGACATTAACCCATTTATCGTTCTTGCTAAAGGCCAAGGCGCTCTGGCTGTAGATGCACTGATACA